>Ga0265297_10000115_pt1 | contig 278370 bp, 257 predicted proteins | sample Munlanlwell13791_FD_192502 | JGI IMG/M metagenome (GOLD analysis project Ga0265297, IMG submission 192502) | Leachate microbial communities from a municipal landfill in Southern Ontario, Canada - Leachate well 137-91 | ecosystem: Engineered > Solid waste > Landfill > Unclassified | place...
ACTCAGACGGTTTTGCAATATCAGGCGTCCCAACTCGCCCTGGGCGCAGCCTGAGAGAATCACCAGGCCCTCCCCGTATTTGAGCAGGAGATCTCTGTCGATGCGGGGCTTGTAATAGAATCCTTCGAAGTTGGCCAGCGTCACGAGCTGAATGAGGTTGTTGTATCCGGTATGATTCTGCGCCAGCAGGGTGGCATGGTAATTGGTCTTATCAGCCGCCTCCCGGCTGCGGTAATCGCCGGGAGAGATATAGACCTCGCAGCCGACGATGGGCTTGATGCCGCACTCCCTGGCCGTCCTATAGAAATCAATGACGCCGTACATATTCCCGTGGTCGGTGATGGCCAGACTGCGCATGCCGAGGTCCTTGGCCCTGTGTATAAGGGGTATAATACGGCAGCAACCGTCAAGCAAGCTGTACTCGGTATGAACGTGTAGGTGGGTAAACATACGGCACGCCCGGAAATTTAGTATAAAATTATAACACAAGTTTTCGGGGTCGAACGCGGTTCGATAGGGGGAGATTTGAATCAAATGACGGAGATCAAAGCCAAGAAGATAAATCCGGCCGGATGGCTGGTTTTAGCCGTGCTGTTTATATCGATACCGGTCCTCATCATCTCGAGCACGGTCAATATCTATGCGCATTCCCCGGGCCTGTACAGGTACGGATTCAATAAATACGAGATAAGCGCGGCCACTGGCATCAGCGACATACATTTGGAGGGTGTGGCTCAAAACATGGTGGACTATTTCAGCGGAAAGCTGGTGTCGCCCCAGATGGCCGTAGAGGCGTGGGAGCAACCAAGGCTGCTTTACAATCAAAAGGAGCTGACCCACCTGGAAGACGTACGTTATATAATCTCGGTCTTCAAGATGCTGCAGACCGCGGCCATACTGGCTTTCCTGGCATCAGGCGCCGCAGTCTTCGCCATGCTGGGGATACGCCGTCTTCTGCGAGGCATACTGGCGGGAGCGATTGTGACAGTGGCATTGATGACGCTGCTGACGGTCTGGTCGCTGATCGATTTCTACAGTCTTTTCTACCTGTTTCACATCGTCAGCTTCTCCAACGAACTGTGGCTGCTGGACCCCTCAAAAGACTATTTGATTATGATGTTCACGGAGAGCTTTTTCTATGATGCAGCCATCATGGTCACGGCTACGATCATAGCCGAGGCAGTGATACTGGGTCTGGCTGTCCTGGTGATAGAGAAGATGATGCTTAACAGGCGGCGCTGAGCGTGGTAAATATCGACCGCGGAAATGCGATCAGCCGCAGGTGGAGCAGTTGGTGGACGAGCATCCGCTGCAGGATTTTCCTCCGCCGCTGGAAGGCATATGGTCAAGCATGCCGAAGTCGGACTTGGAGCGCGAAACGAATTTGGATATTGCGCGGCCGGAGGGCGCATTGCATTTCGGACAGTCGGCATCCTCTTCGGCGCTGGACAGTGAGCGAAGCTGCTCGAACCTGATGTGGCATTTGGGGCAGATGTATTCGTAGATTGGCATATTACTTACTCCGTAAAATTTTGCGAAATTTGACCGCAATAGTCAAATGTTGCACTATTTTTTTATAAGTAGTACAATTGTTTTAATTAAAGGTTAAACAGGTGTGGCTTAGGGGTAAAATAATATCGCAGGAGGAGAAATGGAATTGGATAAAGAAAGGGCGGAAAAAGGTAAGGCTCTGGACATGGCTATAAGCCAGATCGAAAAGCAGTATGGCGCGGGCTCCATCATGTCGCTGGGTGAGCGGCAGGCCAGGGTGAAGGTTGATGTCATACCCACGGGGTCCCTGAGCCTGGACTTGGCTCTGGGTGTGGGAGGAATACCACGTGGGCGTATAACAGAAATATACGGCGCGGAGGCTTCGGGCAAGACAACGCTGGCACTCAACATCATCGCCCAGGCGCAGAAAATGGGCGGGCTCGTGCTGTATATCGACGCTGAGCATGCGCTCGATACTCATTACGCTACGGTCTGCGGCGTAAACGTGGACGCCTTGAAGGGCGCGCAACCAGGAACAGGCGAGGAGGCGCTGGATATTACAGAGAGGATGGTGAGGACGCATGCCCTGGACGTGGTGGTCATCGACAGCGTGGCGGCGCTGGTACCCAGGGCGGAGATAGAGGGGGAGATGGGCGATTCACATGTCGGTCTCCAGGCCAGGCTGATGTCGCAGGCGCTACGCAAGCTGACGCACGAGATCAGCAAATCCAACACCGCGGTCATTTTTATCAACCAGCTGAGGGAGAAGGTAGGAGTAATCTTCGGCAATCCGGAGGTGACGCCGGGTGGAAGGGCGCTGAAGTTCTACAGCTCTATCAGAATCGATCTACGGAAGTCCGAGGCCATTAAAAATGGCAGCGAGATCATCGGCAACCGCGTGCGCGCCAAGGTCGTCAAGAACAAGGTGGCCTCTCCCTATCGCGTTGCTGAATTTGACATAATGTTTAATAGTGGTATTAGCAAAGAGGGTGACATAATCGACCTCGGCGTCAGCACGGGCATCATCAAGAAATCAGGGGCGTTTTTCGACTTCGCCGGCGCCAAGCTGGGGCAGGGTAGGGAGAAGGCGCGTGAATACCTGATACAGCGCCCTGAAACGGCGGCCGAGATAGAGAAGCAGATCAGGCAGATCGCCCTCGCGGGACAGGCTGGCGGTCCCGCGGGAAAGGAAGCGGTTGACTAAAGGCGAAGCTTCCCTGGGTCAGCCGGGGGACGAATATCCTCAGTGCTACGAGGCTGCACTGCATTACATTGAGTACAGACCGCGTAGCGAGGCCGAGGTGCGCCGCCATCTCATGTTTAAACGTAGGTTCACTGAGAAGTCCGTGAGCCGTGCCGTCGCCAAACTAAAGCAGCTAAAGCTGATCGATGACACTTCTTTTTCTGAGATGTGGGCCAGGGAGCGTGTAGCTCACAGGCATAAAAGCAGCCTGATGATAAAGCGAGAGCTTATGCAGAAAGGCGTGGACGGCACGATCATCGAAAGTGTAACCGGCCATATCGACGACGAGGCCAACGCATTGAGGGCGGGCATGAGCAAGGCCAGTCATCTAAAAGACCTGGATTATCCGGAGTTCTACAAGCGTCTGGCCGCGTATTTGGGCAGGAAAGGTTACGGATCCGAACTGGTACGGGGAGTTGTTGTGCATCTGTGGGAGTGCAGGAAGGACGACGCGGCGGGAAAATAGTCAGTTTTTAACATAAACTGGCTACGAACTATTAAATAAGGGTATAATAATTATCGAGGTTCAACAAAATGTATAATCCGCAAAGGTTTATTTATAAAGAGAGGCTACTGAATTATGGACTGGATATACTACGTGATAATCGGCCTTGTGGCCGTGTTGTTTCTACTGGTTGGATACTTTGCCCGGCAACTACTGGCAAATCAACAGATACGCAACGCGCAAAACGAAGCAAAGAAGCTACTTGAGAGCGCACAAGTCAAATACGAACAGTTGATCCTGGACGCCAAGGAAGAGGCGGTAAAGGTCAGGGCGGCGGCGGAGGCTGATAGCAGGGAACGAAGGTACGAGCTGCAACGGCTCGAAAGACGGTCAAGCCAGCGTGAAGAGCGTCTGGAGCGCAAGCTCGAAGCCCTTGAACGAAGGGAGCGCAGCCTGATCGGAAGGGAAAAGGAGATCGACACAGTCAGGGAACAGGTGGAGGAGGTCAAGACACGACAGCTACAACGACTTGAAGCGATCTCGGGGATGTCCAGCGACGAAGCCAAACAGCAGCTTTTAAATGCCGTTGAAAGTGAGATTCAGGAAGATGCCTCCCGCCGCGTACGCGAATGGGAAGTCCGCATCAAGGACGATATCGATAATATAGCCAGGGACATACTGGCAACCACCATACAAAGGTGCGCCACTGATGTTGTATCCGAGACCACTGTCTCCAATGTGCCTCTTCCCAGCGATGATATGAAAGGGAGACTGATCGGCCGTGAAGGACGAAACATACGAGCCCTCGAGCAGGCCACCGGCGTCGACCTGATCATCGACGATACTCCCGAATCGGTCACTATCTCCAGCTTCGATCCCATCCGCAGGGAAGTGGCCAGGGTCGCTCTCACAAACCTTATACTGGACGGGCGCATACATCCGGCCAGGATCGAGGAAGTGGTGGACAAGGCCAAAACGGAGGTTGAGTCTACTATAAAACTTGAGGGAGAACAGGCTTCCCGCAAAGCCGGAGTGCAGGGCCTTCACCCGGAGCTGGTCAAGCTGCTGGGACGGCTTAAATTCAGAACCAGCTATGGGCAGAACGTGCTCACCCACAGCTTGGAGGTGGCGCATATCGCCGGCATGCTGGCCGCTGAGATCGGGGCAAACGTAACGCTGGCCAAGCGCGCTGCGCTGCTGCACGATATCGGCAAGGCCGTGGACCACGAGGTGGAAGGACCGCACGCGCTGATCGGCGCCAACCTGGTCAAGCAATGGGACAAGTCGGTGGAAGTGTCGCAGGCTATATCCGAGCACCATGGCGAGGCCACTACGACAAGCTCTCTGGGCTTCATACTGGCTACAGCTGACCAGATCAGCGGCTCCAGACTGGGGGCCAGGCGTGAGTCGCTCGACCAGTACATCAAGCGTATTGAGGCGCTGGAGAACGTAGCCAGCAGCTTTCCCGGCGTGGAGAAAGCTTTCGCTATCCAGGCCGGTCGCGAGGTGCGTATCATAGTCAAGCCCGAACAGGTGGACGACCTGGCGGCCATGCGGCTGGCGCGAGATATCGTTAAGAAGATCGAGGATAGCCTCGAATATCCCGGACAGATCAAGGTTACAGTTATGCGAGAGGTGAGGGCGGTAGATTACGCTAAATGATCGGTATGAGGTAGATACTTGAATATCCTGGCTGTCGGTGACGTTATAGGTAAGCCTGGCAGGAGAGCCCTACAGCAGTTTCTGCCAGGCTTAATTAATGAGTACAATGTCGATCTTGTGATAGCCAACGGCGAGAATTCCGCACACGGCATCGGCATCACTGTCAAAACTGCGCAGGAGCTGCTTGACGCCGGCGTGGACGTCATAACCAGCGGGAACCATATCTGGGCGCAGCGCGAGATCGTTAATTGCATGGACGGGGACCTGCCCATCATACGTCCGCTCAACTTCCCGCCCGGCGTGGCCGGACGCGGCTACCTTATCATCGACGGCGTCCTGGTGGTAAACCTGATCGGGCGTGTATTCGTCGGCCCGGCGGATTGCCCCTTCCGCGCCATAGACGGCCTGCTGTCTGCGTTGAGGCCCCTGCCCAAAGTGATAGTAGTCGATTTTCACGCCGAAGCCACGTCCGAGAAAATAGCGCTGGGACGATATCTGGACGGACGCGTCAGTGCGGTGCTGGGAACCCATACACATGTAGGCACCACTGACAGCCATATAATGCCCGGTGGCACGGCCTATGTCACAGATATCGGAATGGTGGGTCCCATCGATTCCATTATAGGCGATGACGTCGACAATGTGCTCAACAGCTTTCTGACCGGGCTCCCTCACAGATTGTCTGTCGGCAAAGGTGTTGCGGCGCTGGATGCCATACTGCTTGATATCAATGTGGATACGGGCAAAGCAGCCGGCATACAGAGAATCAGGCGTGCGGAGATAGAACCTTGAGGTTCGACCTGCACCTGCACACCACGGGCTCGGATGGCCGCCTGACCCCCTCTGAGATGGTCACACTGGCGGCCGAGCGGGGACTGGAGGTCCTATCCATCACCGACCACGATAGCGTCAGCGGTGTAAGCGGGGCGCTGGCTGCTGCTGCCGGTGTGAAGAAACTGACGGTCGTCCCGGGCGTTGAGATAAATACGGACCTTGCCACGGGTGAGTTGCATGTACTGGGTTATTTTATTAATTACGAGGACGAGGAACTGGTGGCATCCCTGGCGAAGATAAGGGAATCCCGCGTCGGCAGGGCACAGAAGATGGTGGCAAGGCTGGATGAGTTGGGAATGCCTGTGGACTGGCAGAGGGTATTGGATCTGGCCAGGGGCGAATCGATCTGCCGACCGCATATAGCGCAGGCCATGCTGGAGAAAGGATATATCTCCGATGAGAAGGAGGCCTTCGACAAATATATAGGCAGAGATGGCCCGGCTTATGTGGGACGGGAGAAAGTGGGGCCGGTCGATGCGGTGAGAATCGTTAAAAAGGCGGGCGGCATAGCGGTGCTGGCGCATCCCGCCGATATCGCTGATGTGGACAACATTATTGTTGAGCTCAAGACGGCCGGCCTGGACGGTATCGAGGCTTATTACGGCCAGTACAACAGCCGAACCATCAGCAGGATAGTGGGTCTGGCCAAGCGCCATGATTTGCTTACCACGGGTGGCAGCGACTACCACCATTTCTGCGATGGCAGGGAGGCTGAGCTTGGCAGCGTGGATATACCGGAAAGCTCCATAGTTAAGCTGTTCGCCGCCGCCGGCAGGGTTTACACGCCGGCTTAAATATTGCGAAGGCTTCGCCACTGCCTGTGCTGTTCATCACAGGATGCCGATATATATCAGCTTAAAAGCGGATGGAACAAGCTAATAAAAAGTAATATAATATTGCGGTTTTAAGGAAATAATCTCGGAAGGAGTAACATGGAAGCGACACGAGAAATTTTCTGGCATATCCCCTTATTAGTACAGATAGCCCTCTACCTTGCAGCAGCCGCTGCTATCGCGCTGATCGGCTATTCGGTGTACAGGCGCTACCAGATGTGGACTCTGGGCAGGCCCGACAAGCGTTTCGACAAACCGGGCTGGCGCATCGGCGAGTTTATCAAACAGAGCATCCTGGACGGCGCGCTACATGTCAGGTTCCTGCGTGAGCCCTATCCCGGCATTATGCACTTCCTCATCTTCGTGGGCTGCATACTTCTTTTCATCGGCGCCGGGCTGGACTTCCTGAACCATTACGTTTTCGAGCCGTTTCACGCCTCCTTTATCCATGGTCCGGTATATATTTACCTGGGCGGACTATGGAACATAGCCGGTATCATGGTACTGATCGGCCTTCTTATGGCTTTTATACGCCGTTACATACAGAAGCCCAAGAGGCTCAATACGGTACTGGACGACGGTGTGGCACTCTTCCTTATTTTGATCGTTGTTATCTCAGGCTTCTTTCTGCAGGGCTTCAGGATGATTGCTGCCTCTCCCGAGGCCCTGGGATTGGCCCAGCCTGAATATTATGTGCATCCTGAGTGGGGACAACTTCGCTTCGGCGGCTTCTGGGTCGCGGGGTTATTCGCCGGTCTACCCGAAGCTTCGCGCTTGATGTGGTATCAGGTCCTCTGGTACGGTCACGTCATAATCACCGTGGGAGCGGTTTTTTATGTCATCGTTGCCTGGGACAAGCTGACCCATATATTGATCTCACCGGTCAATGTTCTCTTCAAGACCTCGCGTCCCAAGGGCGCCCTCAGCGTGGTCGACCTCGAAAACGCCGAGACCTATGGCATCGGCAAAATCGAGGATTTTACCTGGAAGCAGCTCTTCGACCTGGATGCCTGCACCAACTGCGGACGCTGCCAGGACAGGTGCCCCGCCTACCTGACGGACAAGCCTCTTTCGCCGCGGCAACTGGTACAGGACCTCAAGACTCACTGGCAGGAGCGCTCCCCTGTGCTGCTGGCCGAGAAGAAGGCCAAAGCCAAGGCGGCCAGGGCCGGAGGAGAGGCCGCGCCCGCCCCTGCGGAGGAAGCAGGTGGTAGCAGCAAAGCCATGGTGGGTGAGGTCATCACGGAAGACGTGATCTGGGCCTGCACGACCTGCCGTGCCTGTCAGGATATCTGCCCCGTGTTTGTCGAGCATATAGACAAGATCATCGACATGCGGCGTCACCTGGTGCTGGACCTGGCGCAGGTTCCCGAAACCGGCCTGGCTGTCCTGCAGTGCATCGAGGCTAGGGGACACAGCTGCAAAGGTACTACACTGACCAGGACCGACTGGACGACCGGACTGGATATTAAGCAGTTATCGGAAGATCCCAATGTTGAGTATGTGTTCTTTGCCGGCTGCGCCGCGTCGCTGGAGGAGAGGAGCACCAAGATCGCCATCGCAACGGCCAAGATACTCAAAGCTGCTGGAGTGAGCTTTGGCATACTGGGCGCGCAGGAGATGTGCTGCGGCGAGCCCGCCAGGAGGCTGGGCAATGAGTACCTCTACCAGACGCTGACTGCCAACAACATCGAGCAGTTCAAAGGCTATAACATCAAGAAGATCCTCACCATGTGCCCGCACTGCTTCAATACACTCAAGAACGAATATCCGCAGTTCGGCGGCAACTTCGAGGTTATCCACCATTGCACTTTCATCTCCCAGCTTATCAGCGACGGGAAGATCAAGCCTGCTGTCATGAAAGAGAACAGGATTACCTACCACGATTCCTGCTACCTTGGTAGGCATAATGACATATACAAGCCGCAGAGGCATGTGCTACAGGCTATTAACAAGCTGCCGATTCTCGAAATGGAACGCTCCGGCAATAAAGGTTTCTGCTGCGGTGCGGGAGGAGGACGCTTCTGGATGGAGGAGCGTATCGGCAAGCGTATCAGTGAGGTGCGTATCGATCAGGTCATGGAGACTGGCGCCGATATAGTAGCCTCGGCCTGTCCCTACTGCGTCCAGATGTTCACCGACGCCATCAAGGCTAAGGGCGCGGAGGAGACTCTGATCGCCAGGGACATCGCGGAACTGGTCGCGGAATCGATGGAACTTAAATAACTATTCAATGGATAGTTAATGAAAAGGGCCGGCATGCAAGGCATGCCGGCCCTTTGTAATTGTCCTGTCTATCTTATAAGCTTATGAAGCCGAGGGAGTTGACGACTGCGCAGAGCTATTATGCTCTATCTTGTTTTCTTTGTTGACGGGCTTCGGTTTTGAGGTTAAAACGATGATCAGTATCACTACTATCAGTCCGCCCAATACGATAAGCATCAGCGGCCAGTCTACATACCTGCTTTGAACCATTATCTGATGCCCGTTTTTTAGCGAGGAATAGTTGAAATTATATGTAGCCGTGTCTCTCTGATATGAGTCAGCGTTTGTCGCGGTAATCTGTCCCGGCAGAGTTATGGACCAGGACAAACCGAACATTGAGTCCAGCGCCGCCTCTCCCATTTTAAACCATTGCTCTCCCGATCCGGCGTCGATCGTATCAGGCGTCATGGGCGGTATGGTAAAAGACAATGAATAGTATTTGATGAAAAAGTTATCCGTTATGGAAAAAACGGGATTCTTAATGCTTGAAGCGCCCTGCTCGCTTTTAACGAATGCAGCGGCGATATTACTGATATCCTCTTTGCGGAAAACCTTTGTTGCTGATATTGTTGTGGAGCCGCCCTCGTTTGTCACATTGATCAGCCAGCCATTGCTGATATAAGTTTGGATGGGAAAAGAATTGGAAAGGGAAGATCCCATCTGTCCGCTTCCCGTAAGAGAGATATTCTGTATTATTAAGCCCGAAGGTTTAATGGTTGTATGAATGTTGGCGTCGATTCTACCGCACGAAGTAAGGATAAGGATCGTTAATAGAAAGAATACCAGTGTTAATGCTGAAATACGCCTGCCCATACCATCACCTCAGATATCAGTAACTGATTATATGCCTGTGAAATATGGATTACAACGTCTGTATTGCTGTGCGGAAATCAGGCGGATATGAAAAGACATTGGGACAATTCAATGGATATTTGCAGGCTGCTCAAGCTTTCTTTTTCCTCCTGGCGATTACTGTATACAGGCCGAAGATAACCAGCAGGTATGCCAGCAGGCGGATTATGATGAGTGGTACTGTAAGGCCGACGGATAATCCCAAAAGGGTCAGTAGATGGGACACGCCGAACAGGCCGAAAGCTATACCCACATATAATTCGACGCGTGATTTGGTCCTGATGTATTCCCAAACCCCCATGCCAAGAATGATGACACATAATATGAAATTCGTAAGCACTACAGGATCCATGATTCGGTTCTCCTACCTGCGGATTTAACTAATATCACGGGACTGTTTAAATCTGCTCTGGATATAACAGCCCACAACTCAGCATGCAAGGTTTTCGGCAAATAGTCGAAAAGAAAGTTTGGCTCCTCGGGTAGGATTCGAACCTACGACCTAGCGGTTAACAGCCGCCCGCTCTACCGTTGAGCTACCGAGGAATGAGCGCACTTCTGATCGTCGCCCGTACATACCGGGACAAACGAGATATTATAACATTGCGTTTTCAGCAGGGCAAAACCACTATTTCGATGATTGGCCCATCAGCCTGGAGTAGATATCTTTCACCTGCTGCATGGTCTCGTCCAGCGTCCCGTCGTTGTTGACCACGAAATCGGCGTACTGCGTCTTATCGCTCACGGGCAACTGCGTCTTAATCCGGTTGTGGGCGTCCTCTTCGGGAATTCCCCGGGCTATCAGACGTTTGAGTTGGACATCCGGCGAGGCGAATACGACGATGATCTTCTCAACCAGCAGGTGCGCGATCTCGGGTCCCGCTTCCAAAAGCAGTGGGACGTCCTTGATGATCAATCCGCCGGGATCAACGCGCTTTCGCTCCTCCACCAGACGCTGGTCTTCGCCCAGCACGGCGGGATGGACGATGGAATTGAGCTTGTGCAATCTGTCGGGGTCTTTGAAGACTAGATTGGCCAGCGCCTGCCTGTTTATGCTGCGATCTTCGTTCAGAACGTCCTTGCCGAAAGAGTCTACAATGGCCTGCCAGGCAGGTTTACCGGGCTCGACCACTTCGCGCGATATCCTGTCGTGGTCTATCACGAAGGCGCCCAGCTCCGCGAACATGTGCGCGACCGTGCTCTTGCCCGTGCCTATGGTGCCCGTAACTCCCGCTATGATCATTTGTGATTACCGCCGTTGGAGCCGCAGAACCTGCCCGCTTTGAGCTCGGCCATCAGCTCCTCTTCACTATGTATGTCGTTCTCAAAAATGGTGATGCATTTGCCCATCTCATCCAGGTGGTGGGCATCGCTGCCTCCGGAGGTCTGGAAGCCCAGCTTATCGGCAAGCTTGCAGGCGAAAATGTTATTGCCCTCCATGTTGCGTCCGTTGAATCCCTCCAGGGCGTCGACTTTATCGAATACAGGCCGTTTTAGCACCAGGTCGGCCGCAGTCTGGAAGTCAGATAAGGCATGGCAGGGATAGCCGCGGAAGGGGTGCGCAGCGATCATGAATGCGTCGGATTTCATGCTGAGTTTGCGCAGGGTGTCTATATCTATGACCGTGGTGAAATTGATGTTGAGTCCGAAGACCAGTATCTCGCCGCCCTCCTTTATCATCACCTCCACCCCGCGAAAAACCGGAAAATCGTACTTTGTGCTGAGCACCTGTATGTCGACCAGTTCCCAGGCACGGTCATGTTCGGTAAAGCATACTCCATCCAGGCCCAGTTCGCGCGCTTTTACAATGGCTGCCTCCGGGTCCAGCCTGCTGTCAGGGGACAGCTTGCTCGTATGTATATGCAGGTCGATCTTCAATCTACGTGTTCACCGGAATATCTTGATGCTGGATATCTCAAAAGCGGATTGCCTTCCGGCAGCACCTGTCGTAATTGTTTTGCAGGCGAATTATAGCAGCACTTACAAGATTTGACTACCAATCAAGCCTTGTCTATTATTGCATCATACAGGGAGGTGCTGTGATGGACGGGCAAAAAGTGATCGTTACCGCTGCATTAACCGGGTCTGCCCATTTTCCAAGTATGTCGCCTTATCTGCCCCTGACACCTCAGCAGATCATAGATGACGGTATACGGGCGGCAGAAGCGGGAGCAGCCATACTGCATATACACGTCAGAAATCCGGAAAACGGCATGCCCAGCCCGGATATCGAGATCTTCCGCACGGTGCTGGCAGGCATTAAAAAAGCTTCGGATGCCGTGATCTGCGTCAGTACGGGAGGTGGCATGGGCATGAGCACCGAGCAAAGAGCATCGCCGGTTACCACCTTCAGGCCGGAGATCGCATCGCTCAATTTCGGGTCGATGAACTTCTCGGTCTTCCACGTGGCGGAGAAGATCAAGGACTGGAAATACCCCTGGGAAAGGCTTGGTATGCTGGCCAGCGAAGATTATATCTTCCCCAATACCTTTAAAACACTGCGCGAGTTCCTGAAGTTGTTCGCCGCAAGCGGCACCAGGCCGGAGGTGGAGATCTACGACCTGGGTATGGTCAATAACCTGGCCTTCATGATAGAGCGGGGACACGTAAAGCTGCCCGTGCATATCCAGTTCGTAACCGGTACCCTTGGCGGCGTGCCGTCAACGGTCAACAGCCTTGTTGCACTGGTCAATGCGACCAGGGAAGCCCTGGGAACGGGGAAGTTCACCTGGTCCGCCATAGGAGCGGGCCGGTTTCAGATGCCCATCTGCACCGTGGCCATGGCCATGGGCGGCCATGTCAGGGTCGGTATGGAGGATAACCTCTACCTGAGCAAAGGCGTGCTGGTCAAGAGCAATGCCGAGCTCGTGCAGAAGATCATACGCATCATGAAGGAGCTCGGGCTTGAGCCGGCCAGCCCTGCCGAGGCCAGGTCCATACTGGGGTTGAAAGGTCTGGATAAGGTAAACTACTGATACCCGGATGCCGGTGCTTCGAGATACAGGCTAATTGAAATTTCAAGCAATAATCTATAAAGTGTAGAGGGATTTTAATCCCTCTATTCTTAATTGCCAGGAGGAATCAATGTCTGCTTACCGCGATCTTATCTATGATGTTCAAGGGCACGTCGCCGTGATCACTCTCAATCGTCCCGGTGCGATGAACGCCTGGTACAGGGGTATGAACAATGAGCTGAAACAGGCGGCCATTGAGATCGAAAACGATCCGAATGTGAGGGTCGCTATTATCACCGGGTCCGGCGAGAAGGCATTCAGCTCGGGCATCGACCTCAAGAAGATCGCCGCGGGCGAGAACTTCATCACAGGATCAGATATACGTGATTACTACGATGGAATCAGTAAGCTGCGCGATGTCTTTACCATGTATGAGAAGCTGGCCGTTCCTGTGATTGCGGCGATCAACGGATACTGCCTGGGCGGTGGGCTTGAGCTGGCACTGGCCTGCGACTTCAGAGTAGCGGTTGAATACTCCGTTTTCTCGCTGCCGGAGGTGCAACTGGGAATCATACCGGACCTGGGCGGATGCCAGCGGCTGCCAAGAGCAGTAGGTATCGGAAAGGCCAAGGAAATAATATATACTGGGAAAAGAATAGAGGCGCCTGAGGCGCTGCGAATCGGCCTGATACAGCAGATATACTCCAAGGGAAAGCTTATGGAAGAGACGCTCAAGATGGCCAACGAGATCGCCGGATACAATCCGGTGGTTGTGCAGGCCGCCAAGAGGGCATGCAACGTGGCCATGTCGTATCCGCTGGAGATCGGGTTGAGCTTCGAGACTACATCGTCGGCCTTCACTATGAACGATACTCAACATGGTGCGAGGCCCTTCGCTATAAAATAACGCTCTTATATACTTGACAAACCCATATAGCTATGCTACACTTGTGTTATAACAAAGAGGTGTAGCAATGAATACTAAGAAATCGATCAAAAACATATTTGTTGACGAAGATAGCGCCCGTGAATATCTAGAGCGCCTGCGTTGGCCCAATGGTGCAGTTTGCCCGCACTGTGAGGCTGCTGGTGCTTATAAACTACAACCAAAGGCTACTTCAACAAGTCCAGTACGCAAAGGCGTATGGAAATGCAGGGTTTGCCGTAAACAATTCACAGTTACAGTCAATACTATCTTTGAAGATAGCCATATTCCTATTTCCACATGGTTGTCTGCTATTCAGTTCCTTTGCTCAAGTAAGAAGGGTATGAGCGCACATCAACTACATAGGATGCTAAACATAACCTATAAATCAGCCTGGTTCATGGCGCATAGAATACGTTACGCTATGGGCCAACAGCCGATGGCTGAGAAACTACAAGGCATCGTGGAAGCTGACGAAACCTATATCGGCGGCAAAGGTCATGGTAAACGCGGTCGTGGTGCTGAGAACAAAACACCTGTATTCGCTCTAATTCAGCGTGATGGCGATGTCCGATCCTTCAAAACCGAAAGGGTCACAGGCAAAAATCTCAAGGGAATAATACGAAATCACGTAGATACAAACTCTACCATAATGACTGATGAGTTTTTAGCTTACAAAGGATTGAGTAAAGAGTTCGCTGGCCATCAAACAGTCAATCACAGCACGAAAGAATATGCGAGAGGTAATGCACACGTTAATAATGCAGAAGGCTACTTTAGTGTATTAAAAAGAGGTATTGTTGGAGTTTACCATCATATCAGCGAACAACACCTTGACCGCTATCTTGATGAGTTCAATTTTAGATATAACAGTCGGAAGGTTGAAGATGGGCTGAGGATGATACTGGCAATAGAAAGTGTTGAAGGTAAACGTCTAATGTTTCGATGATTGATTAAGAAGCCTTAGAAGTTTCCCTTTTAGCTGATTTAATACGGGGCTCAGGCTTTACTTCAAGTATTTTCTTAACCGCTTCCTCAAACACGAGGGGGGAGAGACTCAATTTTGGACTCTTTTTCCTTTTACCGTTCATTTTATCCATACAAGTCTATACCCTGCAATGTAATAATAGACCCATCAAACGTGTACCATATTCTAACCTTTCGACCATCCCGCAATCTGGCAACAGCACGGTAAACATTAGGAAACCCAATGTGCGAAAAGTCTGTTGGTATTCTTGCAATGATAAATAGAGCGGCTTTTAGTTCTTCGTCACGTATTTTAGGAGTTAAGCCAAGCGCATCAGCCTGAGCCCCAAAATGTTCGCCTTCTTTATACTCGAACGGGACTTTTCTTTTCGGCGATCCACCCATATTTCTTAGCCTTTTCTAACCCGATAGCCTTCTCATATTCATCCATGTGTGGATTTGAAACAAAGACAGTATCATACGGAATAGAGACGCTTCTTCTGGTTGCTTGGCTTTCAGTCCACGCGGCTTTCCATCCAAGAAAACCATGTGACATATCACTGACTTCGTTGGCATTCCGATCACACAGGGCTTTAATTACTTCGTCTACTATGGCTATTTCCGCAGCAGAGAAAGAATCCAATTTAGGTTCACGTAACGCGATAGTCCGTACTTGTCTTGTTCTTTGCTCAATAGCAATCTCGCCTGCCTTTTGCATCTGTTCCTGTATAGGTTTAAGTAGTCGAGGAGCAGGCCCATGTTCTAACGCAAAGTAATCGGCTCCTGTAATAGATTCTCCAATCTCTTCATGTGCTATAAAATCAGAGAAAAACAGAATCTTATTCAGTTTTGTAGCCCCATAATAAGCGTTAGACTCACATTTTGTAGCTATATATAGAACCAACTCTTTGAATTTGTTCTTATCGAACTCTTTTTCTTTAATCTTTAACTTTTTCATTCAATTTTCCTTCTTTTGCTTTTTACACATTCCTGAAGGCATAGGAATACAACATCATCCCGCTCATCGCAGACAATGAGTGTCTTGTCAATGTTTCTGCTTAATCATCATGATAATCCATTAACACTATGTTATTAACTTCATAATAGCAAACAATATAACAAGTTAGCAAACAATGATAACTAATTGGTGATTGATGAGGATAATTAAAACTGAGCTCATCGATTTACGTTCGTTTTCTGCATGGTTGCATCAGTCGTCTAAAAGGTTGCGGCCTCTATTGCGGCCTTTGCCCCCCATAATGAGGGGAAATCTGCAATATCCTTACCTTGAAGAAAGTCCCTGACGTGGTAAGTCGCGGGCTTATATGGTTTTGCCCACTTACCGGTAAGCCTTGCAATAGCAATACCAGTCCACGTATCATTTAGGTAAGCACATAAGAGACCATCAGATTCAATCCATTCAATCATAGTTGCTCCATAAGGAGGTTTAGTGTGTGGCATGAACAGAGAACTTTTCCTGAGGACATAATTAGAATGGCATGGAAAAGGCAGGGAGGGAAGTGCGCCAGGTGCGGCAAAAAACTATTGACTGCAAACCGAGACAAAGGAACAGTAGGGTCATGGCATCCGCATCCAAAATGTAGTGCTTTGGATTACGATATCGCTGATAACTGTGTGTTACTCTGTACCGATAAACCAGAAAATTGCCACTTCAAGGTCGGTCATGCAGAACATCACATGCTCACATATGCTATGTTGGAAGATTGGGATTTACCGTTTCTATACGCTGGAACTCGATATAAACGCGAGGGGCAAGAATATAAAGACGCTATGTGGAAACGTGAACACCCAGATTGCGAGGATGAATGATTACGTGTCGCTATATGGGTTTGTCAAGTATATAAAGCCCTAAAATAAATAATAGAAATATGGATATTTTATGGAGCTAATATGGCTAAAATAATTGCGGTATGCAGGAGCGATACCAAAGGCGTCAGGAAGACGCCGGTCGACTCGGGCGTGTTTAAGGTGGGCCTTGGTATGGAGGGGGACGCCCACGCCGGAGGCGATAAAGTGAGAGAGGTAAGCCTGCTGGCCCAGGAAAGTATTGCAAAGATGAATCTCAATGGACATGAATTTAAGCCGGGTGAGTTTGCCGAGAATATCACGACCAGCGGGATCTCACTGGTCTCACTGCCGGTTGGAACACGCCTGCGGGCTGGAGAGGAGGTCACTCTGGAGATCACCCAGATCGGGAAGAAGTGCCATAGCGGGTGCGTCATCATGAAAGAGATGGGTATCTGCATCATGCCCAGAGAAGGAGTTTTCGCCAGAGTTGTTAGAGGCGGATGCATTAAGACCGGCGATCAAATAACAATCTTACCGCTGAGATAGGGCACAGCTTTTCCGCCGATCTCGACCCTCCGGCCCAGGTTTTTGCAGAACAGCTCGCCTCCCCTTTGCGAAAGCTGATATGCATGCAAAGTATCCTTATTCAAACGTTTTGCCCAGTAGGGAATAAGAGTGGAGTGGGCAGAGCCGGTGACCGGATCCTCGTTGATGCCGACAGCCGGAGCAAAACAGCGCGAGACGAAATCGGACTCGTCGCCCGGGGCGGTTACGATCACGCCGAGACAGTCCAGCTTTTTAAGCAGGCCGAAGTCAGGGTCGATAGACATTATATCCTTCTGTGATTTATAAACGGCCAGGTAATCGCGCGACAGGTAAAGCTCAATAGGAGCCAATCCCAGCGAGCGGTTGAGCAAGTCATTTGCTGCGGCTCTAATCGCCTTCAAGGCAGGAAAATTCATTTTAAGCAGGTCACCGTTTTTTTCAACGATCAATTCCCCGCTTTTTGACGAAAAGTAGATCGTGCTGGAGCCGTGGTTGCAGTAGTTGAATATGACGTAGGCGGCTGCCAGTGTAGGATGTCCCGCCAGTTTGATCTCAACGGCAGGCGTAAACCAGCGTATCTCGTAGCTTCTATCTCTTTTTACAAAGAAGGCCGTCTCCGACAGGTTATTCTCCTCCGCGATCTTCTGCATCAGGCTGTCGTCGATCCACTCGTCCAGCGGGCAGACGGCGGCGGGATTGCCGCCGAAGATATGGTTGGTGAATGCATCGATTTGATACAGCGTAATTATCATCAAACCACCTCCTGTAAGTGAAAGCGTAACGGATTATATCCAATTAATATAAAATATGTATACATAAATACAGTGGATGAGTTCAACTTGAATGAAGGAGAAAATAATGGCATCGAAATGTGCAGACTGTCCGATGAAGAAGAAGGCCGAGGCCAATCCTAAAGCGCTGATGAGCAGGATCTGGAAATGGCACACCACCTGGTGCCCGGGATGGAAGGCCTATCAGAAAGAACTGGCCAATAAGTGACCAGCAGGGATCGGTTAATCTAATATCGGTAATGCTGCCGAAGATCATAATCGTTAGGCAACCCGGCCACGTCTTTGCGTGACCTGAATCCTCCGCAATGCTGTTCAGTATAGCCATTGACAAGCGTGAAGTGTATAGTTATACTATACACTTGAAGCCTGATGAATATAAAGGTAGCTACAGAGAAGAGGAAGGGATTGATGCGGATAAGCGAGGTATCCCGCATCACGGGGGTGTCTCTGCCGACCATACATTACTATGTCAGGGAAGGGCTGCTGTCGCCTGCGGTCAAGACCGCCCGCAATATGGCGTACTACAGCCCGGAGTGTGTCGAGGATATCCGCTTAATCAAGCAGCTACAACTGAAAAGGTTTCTCCCTCTTTCTGCCATAAAAATGATGATGGGCGCAAGGCAACGCGGCGAAGATACCAATCACCTGATAGAGATGCTCACCTTTCTCGATGATATATTTCATCCGGTAGGGAAGGGAGACTCCGGGGGTATGACTTTTCAGGATTTAATCAATGCCACCGGTATGTCCGCTGCCGATCTCAACGATCTGGATGAAATGGGCTTGCTCATGCCGGCGGCTACATCGCAGGGTAGGATGTATGATGATGTCGATCTGCGTATCGTGCAAATAGTCAGCGAACTTGCTGAGTTCGGTCTGAAACCTTCGGACCTGCAGGTCTATAGACAATATATTGATGCCGTCCGAAATGAGGCCAAAACGATACATGAAAAAGTGCATGAACTGCATAGTTCTGGGAGCGTTCCCGTCGCCCGTCTTTCCAGGGTGCTGACTGAAATGAAATCATGCCTGACACACAAGATATTTCGTGAGCTCTTCATCGAACATCATAAATAAGACCTGTTCCTGATAAAAAATGAGAAAAGTATCGGGAATAAACAATCACCGGTTGAGACATAGCAGGACCAAATATATTCTGCTCAACACACGCTTGTGCCGGGCCTGCTGGAAATGTACTACGGCATGCCCGAACGGTGTGATCGGCAAAGTGGACTTCCTCTTTCACAGGCATGCCCGTATCGATCACGCAGAGAAATGCAAAGGATGCAGTAAATGTGTGAAAGCCTGCCCGCAGGGCGCCATCACCGCACTTGGTGTCAGGCGACAGGATAATTGAGGTGTTTTAATGAGAAAATTTATCGGTATCGCCATGCCTGTACTGTTGATACTGGTCGTGGTGACCGGTATAGTGGAGTCCCAGGAGTTCCATGCAGGACGTCCCCCGGAAGCCCACATTTTCATGGCAGTCCTGTTTATCGTGGTAATGTGTATACATGCGTGGCTGAACAGGAAAGCGCTGATTAGATACTATTCGGGCTCGAAAAAATGTTGAGTAATGCTTGCTGGCTGCCGAGCCAGGATTCGAACCTGGGCAAACGGATTCAAAGTCCGTCGTGCTACCACTACACAACTCGGCAGTTCGATTGTAAGATTATCACAGACATTTTAAGCCGGTCAATTTAAAAAATTTTTAAAAATTTCCTTTTTGCCTAAACCTCTACAACCCGTATTGCGTTTTATAAGTATCGAACAGAAAAATAAAGCGCAGGAGCTGAGAGATGACAAGGAGTAAAATGGCTGAACTGATCAACAAAGACGGGAAACTGCTCGCACTGTTCACCGGTATGCTGCTGGACGGGGTGCTGCTGATCACCCTCGTGGTATATGCCGGAACGCTCTTCGCTTTCTAATTTACCGAAACATCTGTATCGGACAACTTAATTGCCGCCACCCTTTAAAGGGTGGCGGCAATATTTATTTCTTGTGATTATCATTGGGGGGGGGGAAGCTGGTGCCGAAGGTCGGACTCGAACCGACACGAGAGTTGCCCCTCAACAGTTTTTGAGACTGCCGCGTCTACCATTCCGCCACTTCGGCCCGGCCGGTCTGTAGGTGGTGCCGAGGCCCAGAATTGAACTGGGGACACGTAGATTTTCAGTCTACTGCTCTACCGACTGAGCTACCTCGGCGCGAACGATATTGTAGCCTCTGCGCCGATATCCTGTCAATTCCATTACACTCGTTTTTCATCTGCGTGCAGGAAAATTTTTCTCATATTTAGTAAGATGTAAATAATGCAGCAATACTATTGTCCCTATTGCCGTTCACCCGTAGCTGTGGGCGAGAAAGCCTGCCGCAGATGCGGGCAGCTTCTGTCATGGTCGCCCTCGCCTGTCGTACAGAGCCATGAGGTTAAACAGGAGCGCGAAGATACAAAGGAAGCGCCCAATAGATCGTGGCTGTGGCTGCTGATAGCCCTGCTGGTGGTCGTTCTTCTGGCTGGAGCTGGTGTCTACTACTTCATGCGCATGATGGAAAAGCCGCCGGTGGCAGCGGTGGCGGATAACACTTCAACCACCGGGACAGAGGAGCTGATTATCCCCGATAAAACGGCGCCGGTCATCAGCAATATCAGCGTGGACAATATAGCCTACAATTCGGTCGCTATAAAATGGAACACCAACGAGCCCTCCACGAGCCAGGTCATATGGAGGAGCGATGACAGCAAAATAAACGTCACAGACGAAAAGAAGGCTATGGTCAATCAGCACGTCGTCGAGCTCACCGACCTGAAAAACAAACAGAGATATTATTTCAAGGTGAGGTCTGTCGATCCTTCTTATAACGAGTCGATCTCGGTCGAAGACAATTTCGATATCGGTTTATCACACGGCGTGGCCGCTGTCAGAGCGGTCGGCGACAGCATGAAGACGGAGGAGCCGCAGCCCGCTGTTTTTCGCACGGTTATCAGCGGAAAGGTGGTCAATTCGGGAGAGGTGCCCATCCGATCTCGAGACATCGAGGTATGGATCAAGATCACTGTCGCGGGGCAGGGGACCAGCGATATCAAAGCAGATATAGATCCGACGCCCGATATACTTTATCCGCTGTATGAGATCGGCTTCCGGGCTGTTGTGCCCGATAGGACAAATCCTGACTACATCGTCACAGCTACCATTACTGCAGAGCAGAACTGACCAGCAGGTCCGGCGTCAGGAGCGGTTGCTGCGCGAGGCGTCCACGATCATAACGATGATCAGCGTACCCACGATCAGTATGAATACCGGTATCATCACCAGCCGGATATTAGGATAATCCGCCGTCCAGTAGCGGAACCAGACCTTGCCGATGATATCGTTAGCGGGCACAAGCCATCCGGTGTGAGAATCGTTGCTGTGGTTGCGGTTATCGCCCAGAACGAAATACTGGCCCGACGGCACATCCCTCATGGGCATGTAGTAGTTGGGCGCTTCCCTGATATAAGGCTCCACCAGTTTATTCCCGTTTACGAAGACCGCTTTGTCCCTGATCTCGACTGTATCGCCCGGCACGGCTATCACCCTTTTAATGAAACACGAAGGGTGCTGCGTAAAAAATGGGTCGAACGCGGGTTTCGGCTCATTGCCGGGTTCATAGAAAACTATTTCATCTTTCTGGCGGGGCTGGTTGCCGAAGGCATAGCTCAGCTTATTGACGATGATCAGGTCTCCTTCCCGGAAGGTGGGCAGCATCGACACATTGAAAACCTCAAAGCTCTTGATGGAGATTTGTAGGGCGAGGAAGATGACGGCCGCGATTAGCAGCGTGAAAATGAATTCTCTTAATACCTTCAATTATGTGTTCCCGGCATTTGATTTGGATAATTATATGCTATAAGCTATGTTTGTGCTAATGGAATAAACTTTTTACACACCTATTTCGTTTTGTATTTGATTCTGTATAACAGTCGAATATACAGCAAAGTATTATTCAGGAGGTATTCAGCAAAATGAGGAGAACAGCAGTCATTCTGGCGGCAATCATGTTGGTCACGTTATCCGTGGTGGGGTGCGCCCCGAGCCCGGCGGTCGTATACCAGGGTGGTGTTCCCGCATCCGGGACAGCCATCGGTTCGGGCGGGATCATAGTGAGTCAGCAAAATGTCGGCCTGTGGGTAAACGGCCTGGGCAAAACGACTGGAGCGCCCGACGTAGTAGTACTGACGCTCGGTGTTGAATCGCAGCAAAAGACCGTCGCGCAGGCGCAGAAAGAGGCTATCGATGCCATGAGTAGCGTAATGCAGGTGCTCAAGGACAGTGGTATAGCCGACAAAGATATCCAGACAAGCCAGTATAACATCCAGCAGGTCACCCGCTGGGACGATAATCAGGACACTTACGTCGTAATTGGCTACAGGGTGACTAATACGGTTGCCTGTAAGATCAGGGAAATCGACAAGGCCGGGTCTATCATAGATAAAGCCGTTGTGGCGGGGGGCGATCTTATCAGGATCAATGGAATAACATTCACGGTTGATGATCCCACCCCTTACTACAAGATAGCCCGCGAGAAGGCCGTGCAGTATGCGATGGAGAAAGCCAAGCAGATTGCACAGGCATCCGGGACCAGGCTGGGCAAGGTGCTGTATGTGTCCGAGGATACCAGCTACATGCCGCCCATGGTCGGAAATTACTCCATGAAATATTCAGCTTTAGAAGCGGCTGCATCTCCGACTCCTATCAGTGCCGGAGAGTTGGAATTCCAGGTGACCATCACTATGGTCTATGAAATAAACTAAACTTAACTCGAGCGTGACCGGCTTCCTTATGTTTAACATAAGGAAGCCGGTTCTTTTTGCTAAGGGAATGTGGTGATGTTAAAATTGACCGGTATTTGAACCTGCATCGATTGTCCGCATTCAAAACAGGCTCCATTTACACCGATTATCCTGCCGGTTCGAAGTACAGGGTGTAGTAACGTATATGTTGAGCCGTCCGCTTGATTTCATGGCTTATGCTCTCTCACTTGCTGAGCTGGCGCTGGGTTACACCAGCCCTAACCCCGCGGTGGGAGCTGTGATCGAGAGGGATGGGTTGGTTGTCGGTCTGGGACATACGCAGCAACCGGGTATGGAGCATGCTGAGATCATGGCGCTTAACCAGGCCGGCGAAATGGCCCATGGCGCAACGATGTACGTGACTCTCGAGCCGTGTTGCCACCAAGGCAAAACCCCGCCCTGCACCGAGGCTATTATTAGTGCCGGAATCTCAGAGGTTAATATCGCAGTGACCGACCCAAATCCGCTGGTTTCAGGTAAAGGTATCGCGTGCCTCAAGGCGGCAGGCATAATAACGAAAATCGGGGAGTATGAGCAGAAAGCCAGGGAGATCAACGAAGGCTATTTCAAGTATATTAAAACGGGGGTTCCATTCGTTATCGCCAAGTTTGCCATGAGTATGGACGGCAAGATCGCCACCAGGACGGGCGATTCCAAGTGGATAACCAGCGAGGAAGCGCGTAACTATGCCCACGGCCAGCGGCACAGCGTCGACGCCATCATGGTCGGCGCCCAAACTGTTATCGCCGATGATCCCCAGTTGACGGCGCGCGGATTCAGCGGCAGGTGCGGGCGCGCTAAACTACAGCCGCTGCGGGTGATAGTGGACGGCAGGGGTCGTGTTCCAGCCACGGCCAGGGTGTTCTCGGAGCCGGGTAAAACGCTGGTGGCGGTGGCAGAAGGTCAGTTCGATAAAGAGATACTGAAAAAGAAACGGGAAGGAACTGAATATATGGTGCTCAAGTCCGACAAAGGCTTGATCGATATCTCCGAGCTTCTGAAAGCCCTGGGCCAGAGGCAGATCACAACGGTCATGATCGAGGGCGGAAGCTGTCTGCTGGGCTACGCGTTCGACCATCACCTGGTAGATAAGGTGCTCGCTTTTATCGCGCCGATTATAATAGGTGGTGAGGAGGCCAAAACCGCGGTCAGTGGACGGGGCGTTGATAGGGTCAAGAATGCGTTGCAACTAAAGGATATAAAAGTCGAAAGATTCGATAACGAGCTATTGATCAGCGGGTATACCTGAGGATTGTAAATGTTTACGGGGATCATAGAAGAGACAGGTTCCGTTCAGCAACTCAGTGCCAAAAGCCTGACCGTGCAGGCCAACGTCGTGCTGCCTGGCACTGCCCTGGGCGACAGCATCTCCGTCAATGGGGCATGCCTGACAGTCATCGATATCACGAAATCAGCTTTCACTGTTGAGATTATGCCCGAGACCAGGAGATTGACCAATATCGGGGATTTACATGTGGGCGATCAGGTCAACCTGGAGCGCGCCCTATCGGCCCAGGGCCGTTTCGGCGGGCATTTTGTTCAGGGACATGTGGATGCCGTGGGCAAAGTAGCGTCGATGGTACCCGAAGGTGAAGCTGTTATTATGAGTGTCAACGCGCCCGAAGAGATATTAAAATACCTGGTGAAAAAATGTTTTATCGCGGTGAACGGCGTCAGCCTCACGGTAATCCAATGCGGCACTTCACAGTTTTCTGTGTCCCTGGTGTCTTTCTCGAGGCAGAAGACCAACCTGGGGAGGTTGAAACAGGGCAACAAGGTCAATTTGGAAGTTGACATAATAGCAAAATACATCGAAAAATTTTACCATCCCGGCAAGCAAGAGGGTATAATCAGCTTATTGGATCAGTATGATTATCTGAAAGCGAGGTAAACTCAATGGCATTATCACCTATACCTGACATTATTAAAGACGTCTCTGCCGGCAAATTCATCATCATTGTTGACGATGAAAACCGGGAAAACGAAGGCGACCTGGCCATTGCGGCGGAGAAAGTCACTCCACAGTTGATCAATTTCATGGTCACTCATGCCCGCGGGCTGGTCTGCATGCCTATCATAGGCAAGCGGCTGGATGAGCTGCAGATCCCGCCTATGGTACAGGAGAACACGTCTAAATACACCACGGCATTCACCGTATCGATAGAGGCGAAAAACAAGACCACCAGCGGCATATCGGCGTTCGACAGGTCTGCGACGGTTAAGGCCGTGCTGGACTCTAAAACACGGGCGGAGGACATCGCCCGTCCGGGCCACATATTCCCCCTCAGGGCCAGAGAAGGTGGTGTGTTGGTGCGCGCGGGGCATACCGAGGCCGTTGTCGACCTGGCCAGGATGGCCGGGCTTTATCCGGCCGGGGTCATCTGCGAGATACTCAATGAGGACGGATCAATGGCGAGGCTGCCTCAGCTTGAGAAAATGGCGGAAAAGTATGGTATCCAGATCGTCAGCATCGCCGACCTGATAACCTACCGGAGGAAGTACGAGAGGCTCGTACAAAAGGTGGCCGAGGCCAAATTCCCCACCAAATACGGCGATTTCACCATCATGGCCTATAAGAGCACAGTCGATACCGATGAACATGTGGCGCTGGTGTTGGGGGATGTGGCCGATGGCAAACCCGTTCTGGTACGTGTTCACAGTGAGTGCGTGACGGGCGATGTTTTCGGCAGCCTGCGCTGCGATTGCGGCGAGCAGGTCCGCATGGCCATGAACATGATCGCTGAGGAGGGCCGGGGCGTCTTTCTCTATATGAGACAGGAGGGCCGCGGTATTGGCTTGCATAATAAGTTAAGAGCCTACGAGTTGCAGGATAAAGGTTTGGATACCGTGGAGGCCAATATCGCCCTGGGCTTCGACGCCGATTTGAGGGACTACGGTATCGGCGCCCAGATTCTGGCGGACCTGGGCCTGCACGATATACGCCTGCTGACGAATAATCCTAAAAAGATTATCGGGCTGGAGAGTTACGGCCTGAAGGTGGTCGAGAGCATCCGTCTTCTGGCTCAGCCTACCGAGTACAACAAGAATTATCTAAAAACCAAGCAGGAGAAGTTGGAGCACCTGTTAACCATCGACGATTAATGAAGGGGAAATAACCGAGGAGGACTTAGATGTCTAAGAATTACCAGGGTATGCTGTCAGGCAAGGGCCTTAAGTTCGGTATTGTGATATCGCGTTTTAACGAGATAATAACCGGAAGGCTGCTGGAAGGCGCCCGGGATTCGCTGCTGAGGCATGGCGTCAACGAGCAGGATATCGATATCGCCTGGACACCCGGCAGCATGGAGATACCTCTGGCAGCCAAGAAAATGGGCGAAACAGGCAAATACAACGCCATTATCTGTCTCGGGTGTGTGATAAGGGGTGGTACCCCTCATTTCGAATATGTCGCTGCGGAAGTCAACCGCGGAATTTCACGTTTGAGCCTCGACAGCGGAATCCCGGTCATACAGGGCATCATCACTGCGGATAACCTGGAGCAGGCCATAGAGAGAGCCGGCGCCAAGGAAGGTAACAGGGGCTTCGCAGCCGCCAACAGCGCGATTGAGATGGCTAACCTGATCAAGAGCTTCGGCCCTTAACTGTTAATCAACGATCTTGTAGACCTTATCGCCGTGCCGCACCTTGTCTGAGACCTTGATCCCAATCGCATCGCCCGCTTTGGCGGCGGGAACACTCTGGTTATGTATTTGCATGGAGTCCACGATTACCTCCATGTCGGTGGTATGGCCCTTAATGTGAATTTTATCGCCCACCTTGAGCTCGCCGGTCAACTCAATTGCCGCCACCACAGGCCGGGCGAAGAAATCCACGATCAGGCCGATCTCTACTTCTGCCACGGTTTCACCTCCGTATTCGACTCAATCCTGTCTGCTGTGCCTTAAGTATATTTGGAGACGGCCGATAAATCAAGACGATCCACCTTTACAGGCGGCGCGTTATAACATTTGACAGTAGTTAAGATATTGGCTAAATTATTCCCGTCCCATGGTTCATATTCCACGGCCATGATCCGGTTTCAAACGTAGTGTTTTTATGATGATGGAGGTTTAATTATGCTTGCAAAAGTCATGCGAATGATGATAGTAGCGCTATTCATCCTGGCCCTGATATTGCCGCTGTTCATCTATGCGGGGCCCGCCGTGGCTGCAGGCATTTTCTTTGGGCCGGGCGCATCTTTTCCCCTGAGCAATGCCAACGGTCAGAATGCCGAGAAGCTGGATCTGACATGCCAGTACCCCGTGCTGAGCAGTAACGTGGGATTGACTTACTCCTACAGCATCGATATCAGCTATACGGGTGGCAGTGGGTCAAAGGTTTTCGATTTAAAGGCAATCGTTCCCGAGGGATTCGCTTACGCGATAACCCCGGGTTATGGCGAGGGGCAGGAGATAGCCGCCATCCGTCTGGACGGCAGCCGGGGCTACCCGGAGACCGTTAAGCTTCTGGTGAGGCCCTATGCATGGAAGATACCCGTGCCAGGCGAATATCCCATCGTATTCGAGGTAGCCTCGGGCGATCTCAAGGCCTCCATCGAGCTGAAGGCTATAGTAACCGCAAGCTATGACTTGAAGATGACAACGCCGGACGGCCGGCTCAATACGGAAGCAACGGCCGGTCAGGAGAGCACTTTTACCATAGTCGTGGCCAACAACGGCACGGCGGACCTGGAGAAGGTTGATGTCAGCTGCCCGTCCGGAAACAGGCCCAGCGGCTGGACGGTTACCTGCAAGCCTGAGAAGCTTGATCTGCTCAAGGCGCAGGAGACCAAGGAGGTGCAGGTCAGCGTGGAGCCGGCCGAAAAGACCATCGCCGGCGATTACATCATCACAATTCAGGCCCAGCCTGAGTCGAAAAACGCCTACGCCAGCCTGCAGATACGCACCACGGTGCTTACGCCGACCATCTGGGGATGGGTGGGTGTAGGCATAGTAATACTGGTGGTCGTAGCGCTGGCGATCATATTCATCCGCTTTGGACGTCGCTGACGGGCAAATATGAGCGAAAACCTGATAGTCGAGACGCACGATTTAACCAAGATCTACGGCAAGTTTACAGCCGTTAACAGCCTCAACCTCCGTATTGAGGAAGGCGAGGTTTTCGGCCTGCTCGGTCCCAACGGCGCCGGCAAGACCACTACCATACTTATGCTGATGGGCTTCTGCGAGCCTACATCGGGATCGGTGCTTATCAACGGATTTAATCCCCTGCGCGAACCGATCAAGGTCAAGAGCATAGTCGGCTATATGCCGGAAAAGATCGGTTTTTACGATGATATGACGGCCCGGGAAAACCTTGAATATACAGGCCGCCTCAACGGCCTTGGAGGCAGCGGCCTTAAGGCCACGATCGATGAATTGTTCGAAGTGGTAGGACTGAAAGACCGGGCGAACCAGCCCGTGGGCACATTCTCTCATGGCATGAAGCAGCGCCTGGGCATCGCCGATGTCATGATTAAACAGCCTAAAATCGCCATCTTCGATGAACCTACTTCGGGCATAGATCCGGAGGGCACCGACCAGGTCCTCAATCTGATTAAGACCATGGCACGGCAAAAGGTCACGGTTATCATCTCGTCCCACCAGCTACATCAGCTGCAAAAGGTATGCAGCTGCGTCGGGATCTTCTCCCGGGGACAGCTGATAGCCACCGGGTCGGTCGACAAGCTCGGCAGGGAAGCACTTAGAAAAGGTAATTACCATATTATCCTTCCCATCGCCCAGCTTGCGGACCGGGTGCGCACTGAGATAAATGGGATACCCGGTGTCCGCAGTATCGACAGCGTGGCGGACAGCACCGTCGTCGCCGCCGATGATGATATCAGCGTAGAGCTCAGCCGTGTGGTGCTTGAGACAACCGGGCTCAAGGTACAGATGAAGGTCGAGGAGTTCGCGCTGGAAGATATATACATGCAGTATTTTAAAGGTTCGTGAACATGAACGGATTACTGGAGATACTCAGGAAAGAGCTGGCTGACAGCTTTAACAGCAAAAGGTTTATTATTCTGTTTTTACTGGTATATCTGGCCGGCATAGCCACCATATACATAGCAGCCCAGAACATCAGGGCCGCCGTCGGCGATTCGACCAGTAACATCTTTTTAAGTTTATTCGTCGTATCGGGCAGCGATTTACCGTTCTCCTTTCCACTGTTCATGTCCATTTTTATTCCCATAATCGGCATCGCCCTGGGTTTCGATGCGATCAACAGCGAGAGGATCGGGGGCAACCTCAGTCGAGTACTGGCGCAGCCCATTTACCGCGACAGCCTGATCAATGGCAAATTTCTGTCCGGACTGACCATGATAAGCGTACTGATCGTCAGCGTCGTTGCCATAGTGGCGGGACTTGGACTGAGACTGATAGGCGTGCCGCCCGAGGCGGAGGAGATACTGAGGCTGTTCATGTTCGTGATAGTGAGCATCCTGTACGGAGCTTTTTGGATGTCTCTATCGGTGCTCTTCTCCGTCCTGTTTAAGAAGACCTCCACCTCGGTACTCGCCTCTATTGCGGTCTGGATCTTTATGTTCCTTTTCATGGGGATTATAGCCAATCTTATCGCCGGGGCAGCTTTCCCCCTCAGCCAGGATTCAACGGTTGCACAGGTGGCCGATTACGACAACATCTTCCGGATGGTCAGCCGCATCTCGCCGGGTACACTCTACGCCGAAAGCATCCAGGCTATACTCTTGCCCATGATGGGCAGCACCAGTCCTACCATGATGATGATAGGTATGTATTCGGGATTGATGCCGTCGCCCCTGCCCCTCAGCCAGAGCCTGATGCTGGTCTGGCCGCAACTGGTGGGGCTGGTGGCGTTGACGGCCGTCTGTTTCACCATAGCCTATGTCAAGTTTATGCGCGAGGAGATCAGATCGACATAAGATGATATTAAGAGCTTTAACCGTAGGTTTCATAGCCACCAATTGCTACATAGTTGGATCGGACACCACCAGGAATGCCATGGTGATCGATCCCGGAGCTGATTCCAAAACCATTTTGAAGGTTCTCAATGCCGACAACCTATCCCTGTCGCTGATCGTCGTAACGCACAGCCACTTCGACCATACAGGGGCGGTCAAATCCCTTAAGGACGCCACGGGCGCCAGGTTTGCAGTCGGGGCTGGGGTCGATAAATCTTCGCCCGGCGCTTTCATCAAGCTGGTTGCGGCCATGTCCGGCGGGTCAGCTAAAATACCTGAGCCCGACCTATTCCTGTCCGACGGGGACAGCGTCGACATCGACGACCTGCATTTTAAAGTGCTGTTTACTCCGGGGCACAGCCCGGACGAGATCAGCCTTTACGGCCACGGCATACTTTTCAGCGGTGACACGCTCTTTAATGCCGGCATCGGCAGGACCGATTTCCCCGGCTGCAGCTACGAGCAGCTCGAGCATAGTATTCAGACTAAATTGTATACCCTTCCCGATGATACGGTGGTTTATCCGGGCCATGGGCCGGCGACAACCATAGGGCGTGAAAAAAGGGGCAATCCCTTTATCAGGTGATTGCCCCTTTTGCATAGGCTGGTTGATGTGAATTAGACGAAGAGCGGGCAGAGGACCAGCGTGATAGTGGCGAGAAGCTTGACCAGCACGTGAAGTGAAGGTCCGGCGGTGTCCTTGAAAGGATCGCCGACTGTATCGCCCACCACGGCGGCCTTGTGAGCATCTGAGCCTTTGCCCAGTATATTGCCCTTGTCATCCTTGAGCTGATCGTCTTCGATCATTTTCTTGGCATTGTCCCAGGCACCTCCGCCGTTGTTCATGAAGGAGGCGAGCATGATGCCTGCGATTGTGCCGATCATGAGCAGAGCCGCCACTACCTGTGCGGCGTCCCAGGTATAGAACTTGCCGTCAGGCAGCGGGATAGCGGGTAGATACTTGAAGAGCAGGCCGACAACCACCGGCGCAAGCACAACCAGGAGTGCCGGAGCGATCATCTCTTTGAGTCCGGCCTTGGCGGTGATATCAACGATCTCACCGTAGTTCGGCTTCTCGGTCCCGGCCATGATGCCTGGGTGCTCGCGGAACTGGGTGCGCACCGCGTCGATGATGCTGCTGGCGGTCTTGCCGACCGATTTTATGGCCCATGCGCTGAAGAGATAGACAAGCATGGCGGCAATCAACCCGCCGACGAAGACCTCGATATTGGCGATGTTTACGATGTTGAAAGTACCGGTCTCACCGTACCTGAGGAATGATACCCTGTCCAGGTAAGCCTGGAAGAGCAGGAAAGCGGCCAGGCCGGCTGATACCATAGCGTAGCCCTTGGTCAGCGCTTTGGTAGTGTTGCCGACGGCATCGAGCCTGTCGGTGATCTTGCGAATCTCGGGTCCGGCGCCGGCCATCTCGTTAACGCCATTGGCGTTGTCGGTGATGGGGCCGAAGGTGTCCATGGAGAGCACGTAGGGGCAGGTCATGAGCATGCCCATGGTGGCCACTGCCGTGCCGAAGGCGCCTCCGCCTTTAACTCCGCTCATTTCGCCGAATACGAAGGCCAGTATTAAAGCGGCGCCGATTACTACGGCCGTGGCGAAGGTTGTTTCGAAGCCAACTGCCACGCCTGCCACGATGTTGGTGGCGGGACCGGTCTTGGAGGCATTGGCGATATCCTGGACGGGTTTATAGCGTGATTCCGTGTAATATTGCGTAACGAAAATGATGGCTATACTGGCGATGATGCCTACAACACCGGCGGCGAACAGCCACCAGCTATCGAGCATAAAGTATACGGTAATAGCCAGGCCGACTACGGATAGTGCAATAGCCACGTAATACCCTCGGTTGAGGGCGTTCATGGCGTTCTCGTTCTCTTTGGCTTTTACGATCATAAGGCCGATCATGCTGGCAAACATGCCGAATCCGCGCACGACCAGCGGGAAGAGCACCCATGCCACGTTGCCTGTGGCAACATATGCAACGACACCGAGGATCATGGCGCCGATATTCTCGGCAGCCGTGGATTCGAAGAGGTCGGCGCCGCGGCCGGCGCAGTCGCCGACATTGTCGCCTACCAGGTCTGCGATCACCGCAGCGTTACGGGGATCGTCTTCGGGAATGCCTGCTTCGACTTTGCCGACCAGGTCGGCGCCCATGTCAGCGGCCTTGGTATAAATACCGCCGCCGAGCTGGGCGAAGAGGGCCACAAAGCTGGCGCCGAAGCCGAAGCCAACGATAAGATGCGGGGATAATGCGGGTGTTTCGGCTCCGCCGAATGAGAAGAATATTACAGTTACACCGATCAGACTGAGGGCGGTGATAAGGAAACCGGATACGGCGCCGCCGTGAAGAGCTACCCTGACCGCTTCGGTCAGGTTCTTCTGCGCAGCAGCTGCACAGCGTACGTTGGACTTAACTGCAACGTACATGCCAATAAAACCGGAGATTCCTGAGCAGATTGCGCCGACCAGGAAGGCAAGCGACGTATGCCAGCCGATCGAAAAGGGATCATAGCCGGCCTTTTGCAACGCTTCCTCCGGTGGCAGAACACCTACGATCACTCCGATTACGATGGCCACTACAATCGAGTAGATGGCGATGGTGCCGTACTGCCGCTTAAGGAAGGCCCACGCACCCTCAAAAATCATGTCGCCGATTTCTTTCATCTTCGGGGTGCCCGTCGGCCGTCGCATGACGTTGATTGCCAGCCAGGCGGCAAATATCACCGTCACTATACCGGCAATAGGTACCACCCAGAAGATCGGGGGAATTTGTACCATAGTACCTCCTTATTTGAATTTTAATTGTGGCCACTGGCCTAACAGGCACGGGCCTACCAAATGTGGGATTGTACCAGCGGGAACGACTAAAGTCAACCAGAATCGGGTCGGCAGAAATGCCTAATCTTTGCTCTGTTTTGTTTCACGGGAGGACAACTGCGATATGAGGTTGGCTTCTATGGTATAAATAAGGTATCTTGACTGTCTGATTTCATCGGCGGGTACCATGTCTTTGAGCTCGGGAAGCTTGGTCAACTCCTCCAGCACGCGCAACCCCTCCTGCGCCCTTTTTGCATTGGCCCTGACTATGGAAGAGAGATCGTTGTGTTCTTTTTCAATATCGCTGCCGGCGCCTATGTCACCCTCCGAATCTCTGCTCAGCAGCAGGTGGATGCCCAGGCCGCGGGCCAGGTCGTTGACCTGGTGGCGTACGGACTTGAGCCGGCGGGTCGCATCTTCATCCTCAAGCATAAATCTGGAAACGTCTTCGAGGACGCGCAACCCCTCGCTGACACGGTTGATGTTGGCGTCAACTGTACGCAGAATCCGAGCTTGCACTGTTCAGGTCCCGCAAAGAGTCGGGGAGCACGCCCTCCCTCGCCTTGTCGATGCTGTCTCGTATCTCTGAGGGTATCTCCATATTCATGTTCTTAAACTGCTTCTCCAGGCTGCGGCCGATATTGCGGGGATCTTTATAGTAGTCCGCCGACATACCCGGACCGGGCTCGCCGCTTTCTTCGTGGACCGTGGCAGTCGACTTAACCACTGCAAAGCTGGAGAAAACACGGCGCAAGCCGGTCTGCCCGCATACCGGGCAGGCGGGGTCCTGTTGTATGGCGGGCGGACGCATGAAGATGCCCACCTTCTTTTTACAGTTATAGCAGATATACTCGTAAATCGGCATGTCACGGCTCCTGTGAAGTTTATCGCTCAGCCCGTAGCTTCTCCTCCCTCTGCAGGAAGTGACGGTGCCTCACCTCTCTCCATCCTCTCCAGTGTCTCCTGGTATTCGGGGGCGACAGGTTCGCCGCCGCTCATCTTATTGTTCCATGCGGCTAACGCCTGAGGATCATTGTTCATCATGCCGCGCATCATCTGCGAATCCCCAAGTATGTCATCATATACCGCCTTGTATGATTTTTGCATCATGAACGTGGAGAACCTGCGCTGCAGCGCATTGCTCCCGCATTTGGGGCAAGGGGGAGGATCGCTGTTGAAACGCGGGAGCAATATCTCTTGCCGCATTTTGCAGTCGGGGCACCAGTACTCATAAACAGGCATATCAGTCTCCTCGATTTTATGATTGTAACACATGTTATCGGACTTGTTAAAAGAGCGTTTCCGGCGTTTCATGATGGGAGTATAAATTGACTTAGATGCTTTTACTCCACTAAAATGCTGCGAGGAGTTTACCTGTGAACAGCAACGAGATACGTAAAGCCTTCCTGGGTTTTTTCGTAGAAAAAAAACATAAGATTATACCGAGCTCTTCATTAATACCTCACGGTGATCCCACTCTGCTGCTGACCACGGCCGGCATGGTGCAGGTTAAGCCGTACTTTATGGGGCAGGCCGTACCTCCCGGACGGCGGCTGACGTCCTGCCAGAAGTGCTTCAGGACGACCGATGTGGACTCTGTCGGCGACAGCAAACACCTCACGTTTTTCGAGATGCTGGGCAACTTCAGTGTTGGCGACTACTTCAAAGAAGACGCTATTAAATGGAGCTGGGAATTTGTCACCAAAAGGCTGCGTCTGCCTGCGGAAAGGCTCTGGATAACGGTATACCTTGACGATGACGAAGCGCATTTCATCTGGAGACAGATCGGTATCCCGGCAAGTAGAATAGTCAGGATGGGCGAGAAGGAGAACTTCTGGGGTCCGGCGGGGGACAGCGGTCCATGCGGCCCCTGCAGCGAGATACACTATGATTTTGGAAAGGAATCAGGCTGCGGCAAAGCTGACTGCGATCCCTCCTGCAGTTGCAGCCGCTTCTCGGAGATATGGAACCTGGTCTTTATGCAGTACGACCAGTCCAAGGACGGCAAAAGAACGCTCTTGCCCAAGCCCAATATCGACACCGGCATGGGGTTGGAACGTATCGTGGCCGTCTGCAACGGCAATCCCTCTGTATACTCCACAGACCTGTTCACGCCGCTGCTCGAGAAAATATGCCGGATCGCATCTGTCCCTGAGGGAAAAGACGAGGCTACCGATAGGATGATCAAGGTCATCGCGGAGCATAGTAGAGGAGTGACGTTCCTCATTGCCGACGGCCTGCTGCCTTCCAACGAGGGCAGGGGCTATGTGCTCAGACGCATACTCAGGCGCGCCTGTTTTATGGGACGAAAGCTCGGTCTGAACAAGCCTTTCATGGGCGATATGGCCGTCGTGGTGATTGAGAAGATGGGGCCGACTTACCCCGAACTGGTCGCCAACCGCAAGCTGATACTTGATGTGATCAGGAACGAGGAAGAGAGGTTCAACGATACGCTTGATGCGGGCATAAACCTGTGTGAGAAGGCCATTGCCGATGCTAAAGCGCAGAATAGGGATTGCCTGCTGAACGAGGACGTTTTCAAGTTCTGGGATACTTACGGCTTTCCCCTGGAGTTAAGCGTGGAGATCGCGCAGGAGCATGGCATTCGCGTGGACAGGGAAGGCTTTGAGGCCGAGATGGGGAAGCAGAGGGAGAAGGCCAGGGCGACCCATAAATTCGGCGGCGGGAAGGATGAGCAGGATATCTTCACGCGACTCGGTTCCACTTTGGAGATAACCGAGTTTGTGGGATATGAGAAGCTGGCCGACCAGGCGAAAATCCTGCAGATAATCGATGAGAAAACTGCTGCCTATGTCGAAAGGGCGAAAGAGAGCAGCGACATCACACTTATACTGGACAAAACTCCGTTCTACGGGGAGATGGGAGGGCAGGTCGGCGACACCGGCAGCGTCGTTTCCACCGCCGGCGAGTTCCGCGTCAATAACTCATTGGCCTATTCAGGAGGCGGCATAGCACTCTCGGGACGGGTCAAAAAAGGGACCGTCTCAGTCGGCGACCTCGTGCAGGCCTCGGTCGATGAGGAACGCAGGAAGGATATCGCCAGAAACCATACTGCCACGCATATATTGCAGGCCGCGTTGAGGAAGGTGCTGGGCAGCCATGTGGCCCAGAGGGGTTCACTTGTCACGCCGGAGCGGCTGCGCTTCGATTTCACGCACCTGTCGCCTATCAGCAAAGAGGAACTGAAAGAAGTTCAGTCCCTGGTCAATTCAATCGTCAGGAAGAACCTGACTGTTTCAACAGACGTATGTTCCTACGACCAGGCCATCAGCCAGGGGGCGACAGCTATTTTTGAGGAAAAGTATGGGGACACGGTCAGGCTGGTAAAAATTGGAGATCCGACCATCAGCGCAGAGCTCTGCGGCGGCACGCACATCAAAGCAACGGGCGAGATCGGCTACTTTCTTATCACGGGCGAGTCAAGCGTGGGTACCGGCCTGCGCAGGATCGAGGCTGTGACCGGCAGAAAGGCCGAAGACATGATCGGCCAGAGACTGGATGCCCTCGACGAGGTAGCAGGTAACTTGAAGATATCGCCGCTGGAGGTCCCGGCCAAAGTGGCAGAAATTCAGATTGGACTTAAAGCCAGTGTGAAAGATAAAGAAATGCAGCAGCGTATGCGTTTGAAGTTTGAGATCACGGAATTGCTTGAAAAAAACCTGAAAAGAATTGCTGGTATCAATGTGGTTTATACTGAAGTAACGTCTGCTCCCATGCCCGCTGTCATGGAGATGGGGGACTTGCTAAAAGCGGGAATGGGCAGTGGCCTGGCAGTGCTGGCCTCTGTATACGAGAACAAGCCGTTTTTCATCGCCACCGCCACGGCGGATATTGTTTCAAAGGGTATACACTGCGGGAAACTGATCAAGCAGGTCTCAGCTATAGCGGGTGGCAGTGGAGGTGGCAAGGCGGATATGGCACAGGCAGGGGCGAAAGACAGCTCCAAGATCGGCCTGGCGCTGGATGCTGTACCTGCGGTCGTCGAGGAGTTGCTCAAGGACAGCCATGGGTAGAATCATGGGCCTGGATATCGGCGACAAACGCATAGGTATCGCTGTATCCGACCCCTCGCTCATACTGGCCAGCCCTTTAAAGACACTAGAAAGAAAAGACGATGCGTCTACTGTAGTCGAGATAGAGGCGCTTTTACGGCAATATGATATCGGCAGGCTGGTGATAGGACTTCCCTACCTGCTCGATGGCACAGTGGGCGAGCAGGCTCGCAAGGTTATGGAGTTCGTTGCCCGAATTACAGAGCAGATCGGTGTTGAGACCGTCATGCAGGATGAGCGGCTGACCTCCGTCACAGCGGACCGGATGCTGCGGGAGGCGGGGAAAAAGCGCGCCGGTCTGAAAAAGGCTATTGATGCGGCTGCGGCCACGGTCATATTGCAGTCGTACCTCGATGATATTGCCCTGGGGGGCTGCATTTCGCAGGAGGAACCTCCGTCCTTATAATTAATGGGGTATAAATCATCCCGTGTTATCCGATTATATAAATGTCCTCAAGCCTAAAGAAACCAGCCTGCTGGTCTTCATCGGCGCCTGCTCTGCTCTGGTCGCGGCAGCTGCGATGGGCGGGCCTTTTCCGCTCGGCACTTTCATATTGGTTGTTATAGCTATAACCTGCGGTAGTGCAGGAGCCAACGGCCTGACCAACTACCTGGACCGCGATGTGGATGCCCTGATGTCCCGCACCAGCAATAGGGCGCTGCCGTCGTGCAGGATCAAGCCTCCCTGGAAGGTGCTGCCCATGATCGCAGTGTTAATAGTGGCCGGGTTGGTCCTGGCCTGGCTGCTAGCACCTCTGTGTTTTGCCATCGGCCTGGTCGGAGTTCTGGCGTCGGGGATACTGCGCAAGACCGTCTCCTGCACCTACTTCGGTATCATCGCCGGCAGCTCGCCGGTGTTGATAGGGTGGTATGCCATCAGCCAGCAGCCGGCTCTGACTGCGATGCCCGTGCTCTTTTTCTGCCTGATAGCCACCTGGACGCCTCTGCATGTGTGGACGTTAATGCTGGCCAACCGCTCCGACTACGAAGGCGCCGGATTGCACTATTTTCCGCTGAGCTGGCCGGACAAAAAGGTGATCATTCTGCTGGCCGTGCTGTCGCTGGCGCTCTCGGCCGCTGGTATTCTTATCTACTTCCTATCGGGATTTCTTCACTGGCTGTACCTGTCCGTCACGGTTTTGATCAGCCTGCTGATGGTCTATGCCAGCATACGCCTGCTTGTTACACCGAACTCCCGCAATGCCTGGATGGTATATAAACTATCGGCCTTTCCCTACCTGGGGATAATCTTTCTGGTAATGGTGATTGATTCATGGTTCCTTTAGAAGCGTCTCACAGGGGCGTGCTGGACTATGCTTTCTATCCCGGCCAGGTAGCTGTAGTTGGAGCGTCCGAGCAGCCGGTTTCCTTCGGTTACCATTATCTCAGGCACCTCATCGATTACGGTTTCAAAGGAGAGATATATCCTGTTAATCCCCGTAAAGAGTCCGTCCTGGGCATGAAAGCCTATCCCAGGCTGGTGGACGTACCTGGCGATGTTGATTTTGTTATCTGCTGTGTCTCGGCGGATAGGGTACTGCCGTTGCTGGATGAATGCTCCGCAAAGAATGTGAAAGTGATGCACCTTTTTACCGCGCGCCTGAGCGAGACCGGTCGACCGCAGGCGGTGGAAATGGAGAAGGAGATACATCTGAAAGCCGCCCGGCTGGGCATCGGCCTGATAGGTCCCAACTGTATGGGTATTTATAATCCCGAGGCCGGGATCTCATTCTCTTACAACTTGCCGATGGAATCCGGTGACGTGGGTTTAGTCTTTCAGAGTGGAGGTGCGGCGACACTGCTGATACAAACAGCGGCATTGCTTGGTATCCGTTTCAGCAAGGCTGTAAGCTACGGCAACGGCCTTCAAATCGACGAAAGCGACATCATTGACTATTTGGTGGACGATCCCAAAACGAAAATAATAGCCGCCTATTTTGAGGGGATTAAAGACGGAAAAAAGTTCATGAACTCCATAAAGAGAGCTGGACAGAAAAAGCCGGTGATAGCTATAAAAGGCGGCAGGGGCACAGCGGGTGCCAGGGCAGTAAGCTCACACACCGCGGCCATTGCCGGTTCAAACAGTGTATGGGAGACTGTTTTCAATCAGCTTGGCGTCATACAAGTGCGTGACCTGGATGAGATGATAGACCAGCTCACCCTTTTTACGGGATTGCCGCAGGTCAGGGGCCGCAGGATGGGGATTATAGGTGGAGGTGGAGGCAAGGGTGTGCTGGCCGCCGACCTGGCTGAGGAAGCCGGACTGTCGGTGCCGCTGCTTTCGCCTGAGATGAGGGAACAACTTAAAGCAATACTACCGGCCATCTGGGACTGGTTGAGCAATCCGATTGATTTCTCTATCTGGGGCGATGACGCGGCTAAAGCGGGCGAGGTGCACCGGCTGTTTTTAGAAAGCCCGGATTTCGACTGTATCATCATGCAGGTTTCGGATGATAATCCCATGGGAGATGACTGGTGGCCTATTGTCCTGAAAATGGAAGTCGACAGCGTTATCGCCATGTACGAACGCAGGATAAAGCCGGTTGTCGCTGTATTGAGCTCTGCGAAACCGGGACTTGACGATCTGGATAATATCCGGTGGCGAACCATTATGGAGCAGAGGTCCCGCCTGACAGCCAGGAAAGTACCCGTATTCTGCAGCATAGCGGAGGCGGTGCAGGCGCTGGCGAAGTTTATCAGCTACTGGGAAAATAGCAAGTAGTACCGACGGATTGTATGAGTGGGCGGATTTTAGAAATCTCAGCCAGATGTGAGGCAAACGGCGCCAGGGCCGGCAGCCTGTCCACTTTGCATGGCTCGGTAAATACGCCGATCTTTCTCCCTGTGGGCAGCCAGGCCACGGTGAAGAGCCTGGACACAGCCGACATGGATGGTCTCGGGATCAAAATGATTCTGTGCAACGCCTACCACCTCTATTTAAGGCCCGGCATAGAGGTTATCGATGGGATGGGGGGATTACACAGGTTCATGAACTGGCGTGGACCCATACTGACGGATAGTGGCGGGTACCAGATATTCAGCCTGTCCACGTTGCGCAAGGTTACTCATGAGGGAGTTGTGTTCCGTTCGCATGTTGACGGCAGCGAACACAGCATCACCCCCGAAACTTCCATGTCCATGCAGGAGAAACTGGGAGCGGATATTATCATGGCCCTGGACGTATGCCCGCAGAGCACCGGCGGCTGGAAAGAGTTAAGCAAGGCCGCGGCATCCACGGCTGAATGGGCCATACGCTGCCACAGAGCCCATCGCGAGACCGGGCAGCACCTGTTTGGTATTATACAGGGCGGCACGTACCCTGATTTGCGCAGAGAATCGGCTGAGCAGATCACGGCGTTGGATTTTCCCGGCTATGCCATCGGCGGTCTTAGCCTGGGCGAGCCCAAGACACTGATGTGGGAGGTCATCGACTCCACTGTGCCGTATATGCCGCCCGACAGGCCCCGTTACCTGATGGGTGTGGGCTCGCCGGAGGATATAGTTGAGGGTATCTCGCGTGGCATCGATATCTTCGACAGTGCTCTGCCTACCAGGGTGGCGCGCAACGGCGCCCTGTATACACGAATAGGCAGGGTGAACATCAGGCGTTCTGCTCACAGGGGGGACACGGGAGCGGTTGAAGAGGACTGCCAGTGTTTCACCTGCCGCAATTACTCAGCAGCCTACCTGCACCACCTTTTCAAGTGCGAGGAGCTGCTGGCCTACAGGCTGGCCACTATCCACAACCTTCATTTTATGCAGAAATTGATCGAGCAGTGCAGGCTGGCCATCGCCGCAAACACATTTTCAGAGTTCAAGCGGAGCTTTCTGGAGTCCTATAAAACAACCAACGAGGATAGACGTATCGAGCAAAAGGCAGCGGCGTTGAAGAATAAAAAATCAATCTAATTCCGGAAGAAAATATCAAAGTTAGAGCCCAATGACCGGTAAACAATTCAGTGGATGCAATACAAAGATATAGCTGGTTCTACTTTTTTGCCCTATTCTCCAAAAGCTCCATAAATGCCTGTATTCGTACTTCAACTTGTGCATCGGAATGGTATCTGGTATCGACCATACAGGTTTCAAATTCCAGGTTCGGAACACCTGTTAGCCTCTCTACCTCTCGCATAGTTTCAAGTTGAAATGATGATATCGGTTTACAGCCTCGAATGGTGGGGGCGATGATACCATCGATAGCGAAATCTCTTACCAGGTTTTCTACAGCATTGATCCTTGTTTGCAATCCTCTGTTGAGAAGGGAATTAATTGCACTTTTAGCCATAGTTTCAACAGGCCTTGAAATATCTCCACCCTTAAGGGTAAACAGTAGAGGATAAATTCCTGTAACCATGCAGGCATTGTATGAGGCGCAAAGCTTGGCCAGCGATGGTATTTTCATCCAGTTCATACCGTTTAAGAAAAGGCGAAATTTTTCATCAGGCACGGCTCCCTGTCCGTTGGCAACCCTCTCGAGTACCTCGTCCTTGAGGTTTCGATAGTAATCCACCGCCTCCGGCCTGCTGCGCAGATACAGCATGGGCCCAAGGTGTATGAACAGATCGAAAGTACTAATAGGTGAGGGTATGTTTTTTGCAGCATTGAACAGGCCTTCGTACCATAAATCATAGGCTGCGCTGGCATAGGCCATGCATTCCTGTAAGCGGTCATAGTTGTAGCGTCGTTTAGTGAATCCCTCAAGAAAATATATGAATTCCTGTAATTGTTCTTTAACGTACTTTAATGCACTTAACTCATCATCTTTCGTAGCTGTATCATCCAGGAATGGGACATCAACCATAATGAGAGGCACGTCATATATGCGACTTATATTCTCAAACCACTTAAAAATTTGATGACATTGCTGATTTGATGTTACAAGCATTAGGTCTGGCCGCGGTGGTCGTACCGGACTGAGGGTTTGTTCTCCCATCAGAGCGCTGCCTATATCACAGCGTTGATATCCGCAGAGATCTGGTGAATAACCGTTCTGTTCGGATATCTCACATAGTACAGTGGCTACTCCTGCGGCGCCACAGGTTGCAGAATGATTCATAGGATAAATGATTAAAAAATCCATAGCTGAAAGCAGTTCCGACGGCGACATCCCACTGACCCAGGCTACCTTTTTCTCTGATTCCTTGGCATTGTGCAGTTCTTGCCAGTAATCTATGAAAAGCTGGCGCTGTATGGTCTGTGCCTTCAATCTGGGAAGCTTGATTTCCATAGTCACTGCACTCCCAACATATCAATGAATGCTTGAATTCTTGTCTTATCCTGTTCTGATACGCCGGCACGTTCAATTTCTATCATTAAGCAGGGTATTCCTCCGTTATTAAGCTTATTTTGAATGCATGGAAAATCATCTGCATGTATCTCACAGAGTTTCCTCATAACAATTATGATGCCATCAGCTTTATCACGTATCACCATATTTGATATGTAGTTTGCCCATGCATTAGCATCGAAAAACTTTGTGGGAGAAGGGATATCGTCGACGTAGCGTTGCGCCAGAGCTTCGATGGGATCGATATATTCATTTGTCAAAGAGGTAAAATATCTGCTTCCTATATACAGGTCATCCTCCAGTATGTACGCACCCTGCGCATCAATAACGGACAAAACGGAATCACAGTGGCCACACAAGCTTCCTGAGACTATTAGTTTCACGTGCATATCAGAGGTCGGGACCGGCAAGTTTTCAAGTTCCAGTAAAAGTTGTTCTACAAGCTGGTTATGATCTTCTTTTCGCATGAGCATGCCGGCGGTCACCACAGTGGAAACATCCGAAGCACTAAGCAAACCAGGTTTGCATCGCCTAAGATCACAAAGACGTTTCAGTAGTCTGCGATTCTGGTTGTAAACACCGATACTATGTTTTAAGTCCCGGTCTGATATTTTCTTATTATTTTGTTTCTCTATTGCGGCTTTTAATCGAAGAAACTGCTCGGATACACGTCTGCGGCTCGAAGGTGAGTTAAGATGCTTGGGCATGACCATTAAATGGTGCAGTACGTGATGACTATGCCTCAGCCAAATATCTGAGAGTATTGGAATTGTATCGCATACATCGGCAAAGATGACTCCATCCAGAAAGTCCAGTGTGCCATTTAAGCACATTTCAAGATTCTCCAATAATATGTTGCAGGCGATGGTGGGCTGTAAGGACCTTGTAGCATGTGTTATTGCTCCATCAAATCCCATCAGGGTAATCGGCAGCATGCCTGCAGCATGCACAATTTCCTCAGGTATGTCCATCGGATGGCAACCGATTATTTTTTTACCGGAGGCCTTTTTCCACTGTTTCAAGTTATCATATAGGCTCTGCTTGGCAGCTATAAACCGTTTCAATGTTTCTTCCATAAACAGTTTTTCTCCCGGAACAATTAGATGCATCTCCGCTCAGGAACTGGAAGTTCTGGCGATCACAGCGGCACCCAGACAGCTTAACGTCTGAGGCTGTGGAGGCAACAGCAATTTTATCTTTAGTTCGAGTTCGATAGCCTGAACAAGTCCTGTGTTAAGGGCGCCACCGCCACAAATAGTACAAGGCTCTTCTAGGGATATTTTTTTAGACAACGATGATATTTTGTTGGCAGTCGTTTTATTGACACCGGCTGCGATGTCCTCCTTGGGAATGCCTTCAGCCACTCTACTGATAGCTTCAGATTCACCGAAAACGGCGCAACTCGTGCTGAAGGCAACAGGATTTTTAGATAGTCGAGATAGCTGACTAAATTCATTTAGATCAACTCGAAGCACGTTGGCAATAACTTCTATGAACCAGCCGCTTCCTGCAGCGCACTTCTCGCTGACAACAAAGCTGGTAACCCGGCCATGGGAATCTATAAGGATTAATTTGGTTGATTGCCCGGCAGCGTCAATGATCGTTCGAACTTGAGGATATAAGCTATTCATGCCCCTGGCGGTGCATATGATATCGCTGACCTTGCGGCCGGCAAAATCGACATTATTGGCGCCTGATCCGGTAGCCACAGTATCAGATATGTCATTCTGGGATAAATTGACTCGGCTTAAAAGTTCTTGCCGTATTAGGTTGGCCGTTGTTCGATAATTAATTCCCGAACGCAATATATGGAAACACACCGGCTCGGTATCTTTGACGATCATACCTTTGCTAAAGGCCGAGCCTATATCGATTCCCATATACCATGTCATCAATGCTCTCCATAGAGTAAGGTGGTTTTATCCAGTCGGCGCTGACTGGTTACAACCGGTGTATTGTTTTTAATTGCATCCAATACATGTCTTCTGGCCATAAGGGCAGCTCCTAAAGCTCCCGTAATAAGCGGTTCCTCCGGGACACGTATATCGTGGCCAATTTTTTCCTTCATAGCGCGCACTATGCCGGTATTTTTAGCGACGCCCCCGGTAAGTACTACCGAAGGCTCAATGCTCAGCCTCTCTGCCAACGCTACTACCCTGCTGGCAAGAGCAGTGTGCAGGCCGGCAAGTATATTTTCCAGGCTTTCTCCTTCCGACAGGCGAGACACGACTTCCTGCTGGGCAAAGATGGTGCAAATGTTACTTATCTGTATGTCTCGTGTGGATTTCGATGAGATAGCGCCCAGGTCTTCTACCTTTATCCCAAGAGCAGAGGCAATCACTTCAAGAAAACGGCCGGTTCCGGCAGCGCATTTATCATTCATGACAAAGTCGCCAAGCTTGCCATTCTCGATCTTCATGCATTTGGCATCCTGCCCACCGATATCAATGACCGTTTTAGCGTCGGGAAATAAGTTATGGACGCCCGCGGCGTGGCAGGACAGTTCCGTTATCTGCCGATCGGAAAATGGGACATTAAACCGACCATAACCGGTGGCTACAATATAATTGATCTCATTCAACTGTAAATTGGCCTGTGTAAGGCCGACATTCATTACTTCGCTGGCCAGACTCCGATGCTCTGGCCCAGTAGGGCCTTTCACAATTGAGATAGGATCTCCCTTATCGGATATAATGACTACCTTGGTCATCGTCGAACCTATGTCGACACCGGCAAAATACAACCTAACCTCCAAACAGGTCAACTGATCGTGTCTATGAAAGCCTCGATCCTTGTCCTCAAAGGCGCTAATGCCCGTTCAGAATAATCATATTCTATGTATGTGCTGCGAACTGAGAGGTTGCTGAAATAGTCCTTGATGGAGGGTATCTCGAAAGCGAAGGGGTCACAATACCTCACCAGTAACAGGATGACTCCGTCGATTTTCCATTTTTCGACGACTTGTTTCAGGTAACCGAACCGGCTCCGTAGATCTTCCGAATAGTTTTTTTCTATCTCACCAAGAGAAGCCTGTCTGAAAGTACGGGCGCACGTTATCTCCTTGAGATAGTAAGCAGCCAGCCCGTCCAGCGGATCGGCAGTTACTTTTACACTGCTTCTGAATGGCCTGATGCCTCCGCAGGTTTCGTCATAAACCACGTTGGACTGTTCTTCAAACATCTGCATAATGCCAGGATCATCAAGTGTGCTGCTCCAGATTAGCAGCCGCGCACGCTTTTGAGCGGGGCCTTTGCCACGTTTCTTGACCTCATCAATGACCTGGACAAGCAGGTTATTTCCTTCTTGCACAGGTAATGTCATTAAAGTTCTGACAATTTTAACGATTTCCGTGCCTGAGATTAGTGGAGGAACAGGCCTTGTTAATGCGTACAATTCCTGAACCAGGGATCGCTGGCGATTATGCAACTCGATAGCGATATTGAGTTTTTCGGTGGATAACCTCTTGCCTGTGAAAGACGCCATGGTCTTGGCAAAATCGCTGATTTGAGTCTTAAAGTAAGTTATTGCTTCAGGACGGACAGTACCGGGCATATCGATAAAATGAAAATATGGGTAGTTCGTATAAGCTCCCAGTGTGCGTGCCGCCTTTTCCCCCGGATCGCTTGAATGAGTTGTAACCAGTCCGTCCAGGAAATCATCTCTCCCTTTCAATGCACAATCCAGGCAGGAACGCATAACAGGGCAGGAGGCGGTTGCCAGAAGGCGGTCCGCTTCGGTTATAGGCTCCTTTATGTCGCTGCATATCTTATAGGGGACCACGTCAAAAGCGGACATTATCTCTACGGGGATCAAGGCACACTGGTAACCGATTATCTTATAGCCCAGGCTCTTCATATCCCGGACCTTCTTCACGCGGCCATGGTTACTCTCATCGATTATACTGAGTGACGACGGGATGTCATTCATATTAAATACCTCGATTTTCTTCAGTTGCTTCTTTAGCTACCAGTCGAATCCAGCCTGTTTTCTAACATTTCTATAATGCTGCATCGTTTCCTCGAACGGCTCTGCTTTCGCTAAAGCATCGTGGGCGTTAAATAAACGGAGGTCTACTATATCTCCTTCTATCATCAAGGAAGGCACTTTTAATTTTTCCATCAGTACGTTTGCCACAGGGGGTAAGTTGCCGGACGCGCTCCGGCAGGTCATCACTGAGTGGAGCAGTGCGCCATCACATTTTCTGTCCTTACCCCAGCTGATATAGGGACTTGCGGATAACATTACATTTTGGTCTCTGGCTACTCTATAACGTCCGGCATAGAATTGAAAATGAAATCTGGCTATGCGTTCCAATGGATCGCGGACACCGCTTAAATCTACAGGTATTGGCGGTTGGTAGGCAAAGCTCTCCACAACGAAATTCCATCCTCGTTCAGCGAGCTTATCGAAAAATTTCAGGCTGTGCCACGGCGGTAGCTCGGCTAATATAAGCCGGTATTTTTCGCCCGGTACGGCGCCTATATGGTTGTCAACCCTGTATTTCACCTCTTTATACATATCCTGATACAGGCGCAGGGAATCTCTAAGATCTCCGGCCAGAAGCAGCGCTGCCGACATTGAGCTCCAAAAATCACGGCTGTGCATGGGGCCGGGTACTGCCCCGCGCAATTCGTTGATCTCATACCAGACTTTATTTACCTCGATCATCAGGTCCACTATTTCATCCAGTTTGTCCCAATCCATTTTCTTACCAAGTGTTTTTTCTACAAAAGCAACGAATTGCTTCAGATGGTCAACACCCAGTTTGACTACGTTCTCGTAACAATTTTCCATAAAGAACTCATTGACTCCGGGGGTTGGTGCTTCCAGTGTCCATACAGGTGTGTCCATATATCGTCCCATTGCCTGAAACATCTTGTATCTGGCATCGCAAATTGCCGTTGATGACAGTAAAAACAAAGGTTTGGGCATACCACCCAGAGGAGCATCTGGTGGAATTTGACCGTTTAATTGCTTCACCTTTGATACGTAGCCGAGATCACAGCGGCAGTATCCGCACAGATGGTTGGGGAATCCGTCAGCATCACACTGGTCCAAATATTGCTGAGCCAGGCCGGAGGCTGCGAGCAGCGTACCATAATTCTCGGGATAGACAACCTCCACATCCATTGCCTTAAGAATCGGGTCTCCGCAATAGAAGTTGACCATCGCCCAGACCGTAGGTTTCCCGGCTCGGGAAGCCTCCATGCTCCTTCTATAGGTTTCATCAATCTTATCGCGCAGAGGGTAGGTGGATTTCAACCGGTTGATGGCCTTCTTGTTATCATCCGAGCTCATAAATATTCTGCCTCCCGTAATATATCGGTTATGTACCCGTCGTATCTCAATAGGCCTAAAAATCAAACTTGTTTCAATTCATCGCCGTTTTATAAATAGCTTTCTTTTTCGCACCGTTTATCAAACTGCTCAACGCGGCAAAGTACGCCCGAACAATTAACAATAATCGAGTATCCCGCCTTATTTTTTCTTGTTGCGCGGTTTCCTTTTTGAAACACCAGGTATCTCTCTGGAGACCCTGTTTTTCCTGGCGGATTGTTTCGGCTTGGGCGTGTAATTACTAATACGTTCGATTGCCTCTCTGGCCCATCCAATTTCGGCCTCACCTCGACGGCGCATGTACTCACGGACCAGTTCCGCACAAAGCTCAATTAACGGCGCGGAATGCAAATTGCGGGTGAGTGTGGATGGATGCCTCGATGTATAGAAAAGCAACTCGGTTTTTCTCTGTTCTTTGTACGATTCGATATTGGCAATAATATCTTTCTTATCAAGATTACCAGAGAATACTATTTGCTGAGTAATAGGTTCGCTCATTGGATGAGCCTTACTGCATTGCCTAATCCAATGATTAAGTTCTGCGGTACCTTTTTCTGTGATAGTACAGATATTACGAGCCGGTTGTTTCGAATTATCGACCCGGTCGACAGTAATAAGGCCTTCGTTAAACATTTCATTGATAGTGCGGTAGATTTGCTGCAATGCCGGCCGGATTGGACTCCAGAAGGCCTTATGCAATGAATATCCTGCCATGGGTCCGCCATAACTGAGGATTCCAAGTAAAACGTGTTTTAAAGCCATGTCAATATATACATCCTTTATTAGATAATATTCAGTCTACAATCAATACGGTCTGAGAATCAATAAAACCACAATTTAAAATACTTCAGTGAGCGCTAACCTAAATGGATTAATATAAAAATAACGCCGATATCAAAATCAAATAATGATGAATATTAAACAGTATTACTATATCAGTAAAATATTTTTAAGTCAATACCATATATGAACCAGAATGACATGGTCTATCGAAAAATAATCGGCTTTGAGTGCGTATCTGGTTGGACCACTTGACAATGAAGAATTTAGTGATATACTAATGATGTTTTATATTAAACAATATTAGTATATTGGGTTCCGCAGGACAGGCGACCCTGCAAATTATTTTCTCGTTGCGGGCTGCTTTTAAGGGCAGTGAGATTTGAGTACAACTATTTTGCATCTGCATTAATTATGAGAGAGGAGGTAACAGAATGGCAGAGGTAAAACTAATCTGGCAGTTCATAGAGAAGTGGGCTAAGGAGAACCCGGACAAGGAAGTGCTGATATTCCGTGACAGAAGGATAACCTATAAACAGCTATATGAAAAAGTTCGTACAGTAGCCAAACTCCTTCTTGATTTAGGCGTCAATAAAGGCGATCGCGTATTTACACTTTCGGCAGGTAGGGATGAATTTGTATATACCTATATGGCCACAGAGATGGTTGGAGGTATCTGGTACGGTCTCAATACACGTTTTACCCAGGATGAATTTCAATATTTGGTAAATGATGCTAAACCAACAGTTGGTTTCATAGTCAGGTACCATGACCTGCTCAAAAGAGACTATAAAGAGGACATGATGGCTGTCAAACAAGCCAATCCTGAGCTTAAACACCTGGTGGTAATTGACGATCCTTGGGAGGGATCGTTGAACTGGGAGAAGGAGATTTCCAATAACAGAAAAAATCTCGATAGAGCACTGGATAAAAGGATCGGCGAGGTGGATGAATCTGATGCTGCGGTGATTGTATATACATCAGGCACGACAGGCAAACCTAAAGGAGCCGTGCTGACACATAAAAATATACTTTCATACATAGAAATACAGAACAAGCATTTTGTGGCTGCCAACCATAAGCGTGGCGAAGGAAAGATGTTAATGCATTTCCCGCCTGATCATGCCGCCGGCGCAATAGAGGTAACTATGGCAGCCTTTCACTGGGGGATACCTATCGTATTTCACGACAGATTTGATCCTGCCGCGGTATTAAAATCTATCGAACAGGAAAAAATTACATTTGTTGGGCAGGTGCCTGCCATGTATATCCTGGAATTCCAACTCCCCAATTATGCCGACCATGACCTGTCCAGTGTTAAAACATACGTATGGGCCGGTTCGGCTGCTCCTGAAAGCGTCGTCAGACGATTGGTCTCCACCGGCGCAACCTGCATGACCGGCTATGGCCTTACCGAGGCCACAGCGTTTTTTACATATACTGAGCCCAGCGATTCAGTAGAAGATCTGGTTAAGACAGTTGGTAAACCTGATCCGAAATACGAAGTCAAGATTTGTGATGCCGCGGGAAAGGAAGTGCCAAGAGGGACTGTCGGAGAGATTTGGTTCAGAGGCGATCTGATTATGAAGTGTTACTGGAACCGTCCCGAAGCCACTGCTGAAATCATCACTAAAGATGGATGGCTTAAAACCGGCGATACGGCGACGATGGATAAAAGGGGCTATATCACCATTGTCGGGCGAGTAAAAGAGATGTACAAATCGGGGGGATACAATATTTATCCGCGTGAAATAGAGCAGGTTATTGAATCTAATTCCAATGTTGCGCTTGTAAGCGTGATTCCTGTTCCTGATCCAACCTGGCAGGCGGTTGGCAAGGCGTTTATTATGCCGGTGCCGGGCATGCAGATAGATGTCGACGAGATACGTGCGCTCTGCAAAGAACGTCTGGCCAACTATAAAGTCCCCAAGGAATTTGAAGTACGCGTCCTGCTACCTATGCTGCCCACCGGTAAAATCAATCGCCTGGCGCTGGTAGCCGAAGAAAAAAAGTCACGTGAGGCAAAGTAACAGCACATAGAACCGGCGTATCGAAAAGTTTGACGGGACCATCCGGGTAAAATCATAGCATTTAGCAAAGTAGCGTTCGCATTAAACACGGATCGATGCGGAGATATTGCATTATTGTGACATACATTAAAGGCCATCCATATGGTTCACCGAGAGAATAAGGCTCATTAATTATTAAGGAGGTCCGACACATGACTGTACCGATACAAACTGCGATAACCGAGTTAGTGCCCGGGGACATACGGATTAGAGGGTACTCGCTGGACGAATTGATGGGGAACATCTCTTATACGGAAGCCGTATATTTATGTATCAAGGGGGAGTTGCCGTCCAAAGCTGTATCGAAAATGCTGGAAGCATTGATGATGGCGATAACGGACCACTCGCTGTGGGGTGCGGCAACACCTTCAGCCAGGATCGTGTGTGGCGGCAATCCCGATCCTTTGCATGGTATATGTGCTGGTATTCTGAGTATAGGTCCTGTTACCGGATCCCCCAGACATTCTGCACATTTCGTCCAAAATGCTTACAGTCTAATGGTTGAACAAAAGATAAGTCAGGAGGAAGCTGCTGACAGAATTATTGAGAATTGCTTGGCCAATAAGGAGAGGATCCCAGGTTTCGGGCATCCCCTGTTTAAATTGCCCAGTGAGCCTGACATCAGAGCCAGGAGATTGAGAGAGATAGCAGAGCAAAACGGGTTTGTCGGCCCGAAAGTGAAACTATATGAATGCATTCATAGCAGATATCTCAACAAGATAGGGAAACACAGTCTGGTTATCAATGTGGATGGCATGATGGGCGCAATCATGTCCGAAATGGATTTTGATGATGACATGATAGATATAATCGGAGTCCTTTCATACCTGCCAGGTATATGCGCACATACATATGAGGAGCTTAAGGCCAGGTCATCAATCGGTTTGGTCGCCGCAATCAACGAAGGTGTTACATACAGTGGCCCTGTGGCACGTAAATTACCTAAAGATAGAGTTAAGTAAAACCAATAGTAAATAGCAGGGAAGCGGAAAATCCCTGAACAAATTGATACGTTAAGGAGAGAATACTAAATGGGGAAATATTTCGAAGACATACAGGTAGGCGACCGTTGGACTACGCCGGCAAGGACTGTGGAGGCCGCCGATATCATTAATTTTGCAGGTATCTCATCCGACTGGAATCCACTTCACACAGATGAAGAATACGCTAAAAAAATATTCGGTGGCCGAATAGCTCATGGACTTCTGGTATTGGCGATAGCATCAGGACTAACTGCCAGGGGTGGAAGCCTGCGGGATATCGAGGATACCATCATAGCCTTCCTTGGCATCGCCAGCCTGAAATTTATGAATCCCACAAGGATCGGGGACACGATACACCTTGAGGAGGAAATAACTACCAAGAAGGATACCAAAAGCCCTGAGCGGGGCATACTTACTTGTAAGTGGACCGTGAGGAACCAGAAAGGAGAAGCATGCATGGAGGCTGAAGCGAGTTCACTGATTAGGAGGAAAATATAGATTTGACTTTAAATTCAACACAAATGAAATAGTGCTATAAGAATTAAAAGGGGGGAGCAAATATGGGAATGGTCACTGATACGAGTAATAAGTACCAGGTAAGCAGGGCACAGGCAATTTATATACTCGTTGTTCTTACTGTACTTTTCTTCCTGAATTATGCGGACCGCTACGTCCTCGCAGCAGTTCTGCAACCAATGAAAATCGCTCTAGGACTGAACGATACAGAGGTGGGATTAGTTCAGTCTGCTTTTAATGTGGGTGTGGGATTATTGTCGATACCCATGTCTTTTGTGATAGAGCGCTGGAGCCGTCGAAAAACAATAGGACTGTTGGCCATAATCTGGAGCATAGGAACGTTAGCAACTGGGTTCTGCACGAAGTTCATTCAACTAATATTTACTCGCGCTGCTGTAGGCATCGGAGAGGCCGGTTACGCTACTGGTGGTGCATCGTGGCTTTCAGTGGTGTTCCCCAAGGAAAGAAGGGGAAGGGTGCTCGGTATATATGGTATCGGTCCAGCTTTAGGCGCTGTAGCAGGTTTAATTCTGGGTGGATTGATCGCTACAAAAACCGGCGATTGGCGGATGGCATTCTATTACTTTGCGATACCCGGAGTTATCTTTGGTATATTAGCCTTTTTTCTCAAGGACTATGCCACTGTCAAGGATAAGGGAGAAACTGCCTTAAATAAAAAGTATTTGGGTGACTGGATCAGACTTTTCAAAATCAAGGCATTCACGTTTACGTTGCTTGGCCAAATGTTCTTCCAATTATACTATTTTACTTTTCTGGGTTGGCTGCCCTCGTTCTTGATGAGAGGATACAATATGGATGCGGGGCAAGCGGGCGCCATCAGTGGCGCAGCATTTCTGCTAACCTTGATTAGTTCGCCGCTGGGTGGTTGGTTGGCGGACAAGTGGCAGAAACATAACAGATCAGGCAGGGCCTATCTCATGGTCGTTATGCAGGCATTGAATCTGATACTAACTGGTGCGTTGCTATTTGCATTTGGCGGTCCTCTGTCGATATTCATAATCATCTTAGTAGTACAATCATTTGTAGTCTGTATGAATCCACCACTGATCACTACGCTTACTACGGATGTCATACCTATTAAATTCAGGGCCACCGGCTATGGACTGGCGTACACGTTTTATTATTTTGTAGGTATGTCCCTGGGGCCGTGGTTAGTAGGTCTTATTTCAGACGCATCCGGGGGAGGAGCAACCGGTCTGAAAAATGGATTCCTTTTAACTCTTCCCGCCCTGGCATTAGCGGTAATCTTTTTTATTATCAACTCGAAGTACTATGCTACGGATAGCGAACGGTGCAGCGACCAGGTATTGGCTGAATAAATAGTAGAATATCAGTATTATCTCCCGGTCAGTTTAATTGCTTTCTGGCCGGGAGATAATAGCTTTTTATCATTGCACCGCAATACCATTTAGGAATCCAATAATCTGCAAAACCAGCGTTACAGATTGAGTCTAAGAAACAACCCCACCGATGAATTTCGTTTGCGGTGGCGTTTATTATCGGTTGGAATCGAGTACCATTAATTTACAGACCTAGCTTTTTAAAAGCCAAATATTTGGGGAAATCAATAGCAAGTGTAAATAGAGCTGAAAATCCGAATATAAAAAGAACCTGATAGAGCGCAAGAGGTGCAATTAGCAGGCCGAATAATCCAAGTATGGCACATGCAATTATTGCAGCCGTTGTGGAAAAAACCAATTCCTTGCCAGGACGTGAAGACCAGAAGAAGTTTCTTTCTCTCACGATAAACACTCTGAACAGGCTGGTAAATATAAGCATAAGCAGGGTAAAGGTGCGTAATTGCTCAAAATCCAGATGAAAGTAATAGGAGCCGATAAATAGTGCGATTACGCCCTCTATTATCAGCAGGGAACCCACTACGAGTGATGCGAGGGTGATGTTCATCACGTTCCATTTATTCGGGCTTGCTGTGTATTTAACATTGTCAGTGGCGATGGACATGGTTACAAAGTCGTTGGCAAAGATTAACAAAACCATGCCGAGCAACGATATAACTATGTCATGAAACCAGAAAAATCCGATTGTAAGCAGGCCTACCACCTGAATTACTTTGGTAACCTTATTTATTACCCAGGTTAACATCCTCTGGTATATATGTCGGCTTGTTTTGATAGCTTCGATTATGACTCCAACTCCCGGCTCGATTAATACCGAACTTGCAGATGCCCTGGCTACATCAGTTGAACCGCAAACAGCTATACCCATCTCCGCCTGCTTTAAAGCGGGAGCGTCGTTGACTCCATCGCCGGTCATACCTACCATATGTCCTCTGGATTGCAGCAATTTGACGACTGTGTACTTGTCTTCCGGATATATCTCGGCAAATCCGTCAATTTCTTCTATTGTCTTCGCCTGCTCAGCTTGATTCATTTTTCTGAATTCTTCCATCCGGATAATATGATCGCCTACAGATACCTGTCGGGCTATTTCTCTGGCTATGGCAATATTATCTCCGGTGAGCATCATAGGCCTGACTCCAAGTTCTCTGGCACGCTCTATCATGTTTTTTGAGTCCGGCCTGGGCGGATCCGACAGAGATAATAGTCCGATGAGGCGACTATTAACTATACTACTGTTTTCTGAGACAGCGACGGCCAGTACACGAAATCCCTTTCTTGAAAGTTCGTCCACAGCTTGAATTGCCTTCGCCTTAGTCGCTTTATCAAGTGGTTGACATAGAGACAGCACTATCTGAGGCGCGCCTTTAATTACCTTGAATTGCTTATCGCCCAGAGCTATTATGGCCTCCGATCTCTTGGTTGAAGGTTCAAATGGAGTGAATGACAGTTGTTTATAAGAGCTCATGTCGGATTTAACTAAGTTTGCATAGTCAAAGATCGCTGTATCAATGGCGTCTTTACTGTGTCTCAGAGAGGCCAGGCTGGCCATGACTATTACATCCTTGGTGCTATAACCAGCAAAGGATATGACATCACCCACTGATAACTTGTTGAGTGTAATTGTCCCTGTTTTATCCAGGCAAATTATATCAATCGAAGCAGCGTCTTCGATTGAGTCAAGCCTCGTGACCAGTATACCTGTTCGCGCCAGCTCGGTAGCACCTACCGACTGAACAATGGTCATTACTGCCGGCAGGGCGACGGGCACTGCCCCCATTAAAAAGATGATAGCCAGGGTCAGCATTAAGAATATGTTTGTCCCGCTCAATGCTGCATAAATCACCACCAGAACAAACGCGGCTATACTTAAAAGCATCGTGTATCTGACTATGGTAAGCATTATCTGTTCCTGATGTGACTTCGGTTTTGCGATCTTTACAAGTTCTGCTGTCTTGCCGAAGTATGTATTTGCCCCTGTGTTTATGACGACGCATTTTGCCTCACCACGGCTCACAATGGATCCTGAGTAAATGATGGCAGATTGCTGAACATCTACTGGCAGGGATTCACCTGTAAGGATCGACTGATCAATGGAGAGCTCACCGGATACAATCTTGGCATCAGCCGGAACAATATCCCCCAGTACTATGGAGATAATATCACCGGGGACTATCTGCATAGCTGTTGTGGTTACCCATTTACCATCCCGCAACACACGCGCATTAATGGCCAACCGTTTCTTGAGTGTTTCCAGTGCTCTTTGTGAACCACGTGCTTGTATGTGACCGACAACGGCATTAATTGTGAGAAGGGCAAATATTATTACAGCCTCCAGATAGTGTTTGACGACAATCGACAGCACGATAGCCAGTTCAAGAAGCCCCGGCATAATTCCCCAGTAACGAGCAAGAAAAGCGAGCATCTGATTTTTATGCTTTTCTTTAATCACGTTTAAGCCGTAAATCTTGAGGCGCCGCTGGGACTCAACTTCGGCCAATCCTTCCTTTGAAGAATAAAGCAATCCGAGAACCTCAATAACAGAGGCCCTTTCATAATCTTTGGTATTCATTATCGTTAAAGAAGTACCCTTCACAGGTTATATCTCCGATAGAAGACCGTTTTCGCCAGCTCAGCAGATGCGGCGTAAACTATGATTATTAATCCCATCAACAGCAGGAAGTAGATGGGCAAGGGGGCAAATCCAAATAACGTACCCAGGGAAGTGTATGGAATTATTAATACAGCCGCTATCACTGCACAGGTGGCTGCGACCAGATACTTACCCGGCCTGCTCTTCAGGAAAAAACGGCGAGTCCTGATTATCAGTACAATCACCGAGGCGGATATAACCGATTCTACGAACCAACCGGCGCGGAATTGCTCGGGCGATGCGCCCAGGATCAACAACAATATCCCGAACGTGATAAAGTCAAATACGGAGCTTAACAAGCCGAAGGTAAGCATGAAATTGCGAATGAACCTGATATCCCATCTACGCGGTTTTTCCGTCATTTTCCGGTCGACATTATCGGTGGCAATCGTCATTTCCGGCATATCAGTTAGCAGGTTGGTCAATAGTATCTGCTTGGGCAATAGCGGTAAGAACGGCATAATAAGTGAGGCTCCCGCCATGCTGAACATATTACCGAAATTGGCGCTGGTTGCCATAAAAACATACTTGAGCGTATTGGCGAACGTGGTCCTGCCTTCACGTATTCCCTGTTCCAGTACGTGTAAATCTTTATCAAGGAGCACAATATCGGCCGCTTCTTTGGCCACGTCTGCTGCGCTATCAACGGAAATCCCCACATCGGCCGCATGCAGCGCTGAGGCGTCATTGATTCCATCTCCTATATAGCCCACCACATTCCCGGCTTTTTGCAGGGCAATAACGATGCGCTCTTTTTGATTGGGTTCAACCTCCGCTAAAATATCCACAGAATTTATACTATTGACCAGCGCTTCATCACTCAGAGCGGCTATGCCTGCTCCAGTGATGATTACTGCCTTCTGCAATCCCAGTTGATTTCCGATACTGGAGGCTATTAATTTGTTGTCGCCTGTTATGATCTTTAGATTAACACCCAGTTTACGCAGTTCTTCGATCGTCCCTGTAATGTCGCTTTTGAGCGGATCGTAGAACACTATCAAACCCAGGAAAGTCATAGCGGATTCGTCATTGCGGCCGATCTCTCGTCTTATTCCCAGATTGCGGTAAGCGAGACCCAACGTCCGTAGCCCTTGTTTGCCAAGGTCTTCAAAAAGTCTGTTGATACCGGCACTCACCTCATCATCAAGAGGGATGATTCCCTGCTTCTTTTCGACCGAAGTGCAGACATCCAGCACACTATGCAGAGCCCCTTTAGTTATCATAGTCGAACTGCCGCTCCTACCCACGAGCACAGTCAGCTTTTTTCGTATGAAATCATAGGGTATCTCATCCAATTTCTGGTAATCCGCGATGTCAGGCTGGGCATGGGCTCGTACCGCCTCATCGATCGGATTAGTATAACCGGTCTCATAAAAAGAATTTAAATAGGCGTACTTAAAGACTTTAGTGCTTTCTTCACCTTCGGCATTCATTGCTTTATGCAACTTGATTGATCCTTCAGTAAGCGTTCCCGTCTTATCCGAGCACAGGACATTCATGCTACCGAAATTCTCGATCGACGCCAGCCGCTTAACAACCACTTTCTTCTCAGCCATTTTCCTCGCGCCATGGGAGAGGTTAATGCTTATGATTGCCGGGAGCAGTTGGGGAGTCAATCCCACGGCCAGGGCCAGTGCGAATAGCAGGGCATCCAGCATCGGCCGGTGGAAATATACATTTATAGCAAAAATAGCGATAATCAGCAGGAGTGTAATCTCCATCACGAGATAGCCGAATCGCCTGATTCCGCGTTCGAATTCGGTTTCCGGTGCCTGCAGTTTGAGGCGCTCGGATATCTTGCCGAACTCAGTCCCGGCGCCGGTTACCACTGCGATGGCATGTGCAGTTCCGCTGATTACGTGAGTGCCCGTGAAGAGCGAGTTGGTCCGCTGGTTCAGTGTTGCCGAGGCCGGGATCTCGCCAATTTCCTTGGCTACAGGGAAAGTTTCACCCGTCAGCATAGCCTCATCAACAAAAAGGTCCCTGGATTCCAGGATGCGGCAATCGGCGGGAATGATATCGCCGGCATTCAAGATCACTACGTCACCCGGGACAATTTCCTCGACCGGGACTCCGGTCTGCCTGCCATCACGCAACACCGTCACCTTTATCTGCACCAAATCAAGCAATCTGGATACGGCGTTCACAGCCCCTCTTTCCTGCCAGAAACTGAGGAGGCCGCTAATCAGAATTATGGAGAGAATGATGGTCGCGTCGACAGCGTCCTTCAAAAAATAGGCCAGCAAAGTGGCAAAAAGCAAGATTAGGATGATCGGACTTTTAAACTGGCCCAGTAGAAGCAAAAACCAGTTGTACCTTCGTTCCTTTTTAATAGCGTTGAGGCCATAGCGGGACCTTCTTTGGATGACTTCGTCACCGCTTAAGCCCCGCACAGTCGTATTGAGCATATCCCACAGCTCATCCTGTGAAATGCTCCAGAAAGGCTGAATGCTCTGTTTCATCCTGTCTGACAAAAGCGAAAGATTGTTAGGCTGATTATTATTATGCAGAAAGAACAGGCGGCAGTCTATTCTGCATTTATATACGATGCCAATTTGGCGGCAAAATACCGCTTTTGCGATAGTAGCCCTTTCCAATTCACTGATTATTTTATTTGCGAAAAAGAAACCGGGATCAATCGATTGGCAGGTGCATTATCGGTCGCAATTTTCTGAATTCTTTGCATGATCACGATATGTTTTGATAACGTCCTCGATACAAAGCATCCCTAATAGTTCAGAGGAATTGTTCTCATCCATTACCGGCAGATGGCTAATATTATTGCGACTCATACGTTCGAGAGCAACGTCAAGCTGTTCGTTTGTGTAACAGGTGATCAAGTCCGTGCTCATAACATCCTTGGCGAACTTAGAGACCCTTTCCGTTTTCGATATCTGGACGATATCCAGGTTTGCGACGATGCCGATGATAGAGCCTTCATACATCACCGGTAATGCGTCCAACCGGTTGTTCTTCATTATAGCCTCTACTTCTTTGAGGTTAGTATCAACACCAACAGCCGCTTTGATGGGATGCATTGCCTCACTGACCGATAACCGTGTCAGCAACGGGATCGAGTATTCAGATTTATGGGCTGGTGATGCGGCCCTGTTAGTTACCTGGTTTTCGTATATATAGCTATTCCCTGATGAAAAATAGGCAAGGACGACGGCGATCATACAGGGAGCAAGTAAAACATAACTGTTGGTCATTTCACTGACCATTATCATGATCGCCAATGGAGCTTTTGCGATACCTCCGAACAATGCCATCATGCCCACGATAACAAATGCATCGGGCTCAGGGGGTACTATCAATGTTAAATCTTTGAGGATCCACCAGACTATTCCGCCTAACATACCGCCGATCACCAGTCCAGGTGCAAATACACCACCACTTCCGCCGGAACCTATTGATAATCCTGTGGCGACTATTTTCCCTATTAGTACTCCAACCATTAAATACACGGGGAGGGCCATAAAGTCGCCGTTAATTCCCAGTTGCACCCATCCGTATCCCTGGCCAAGCACCTGGGGTAAGAACATACCAATTAACCCTACGGCGAATCCACCGATGGCTGGTTTCAGATAATTTGGGATCTTTAAATCCCTGAAAAAATCTCTTATTTTATAGAATGTGCGACCGTAGAGCATGCCCACCATTCCGCATACAAGCCCCAATAACATATAGCCAACCAATTGAAGAGGGCTGTTAAATTCAAGACCTGCAGGTATACTGAAGATAGGAGCCCACCCATTGAAGGATGCAAAGATAACATAACCCGTGATCGATGCTATGAATGAAGGGAAAATAGCGTCGATTTCAAAGTCGCGTCTATAGAGGACCTCGGTACCCAGCAATGCTCCGCCGAGGGGTGCTTTAAAAATTGCGCCGATACCTGCGCCGATACCTACGGTTAGCGCTATTCTCCGGTCCCGGGCATTGAGTCTCAGCGCATCACCCAATATGGATCCGAATCCGGCGCTTATCAGGGCTATAGGTCCTTCTCTTCCCGCGCTACCACCCGACCCAATCGTGATCGCAGAGGCGATCATCTTGATGCCGGGCACGCGGGCGCGAATATGGGCGTTCTGATTGTGAAAAGCGTTAATCGCTGCGTCTGTGCCGTGGCCCTCGGCCTCGGGAGCGAATTTAAATACTATCAGACCGCTGGCGAGACCGCCCAGTGTGGTAACCAGCGGTATTGCCCATAATCTGCTGATTGCCGTTACAACGGTTTCTCCTTCTCCCCCCGGCACGGGCGCCGTATACCCCGCGCAATATCCCAATAAGAGTTGTGATGTCCATTGTATCGCCAGATAGAACAGAATTGATGCGAAACCGGCCACGAGACCTATCAAAATTCCAAGTGTGAGCCATTTGCGTAAATATCCAATATCAAGCAATCCGACGAACCGGAAAAATATGTTGCGGAGTATACGATACGCACCTAATATGCGGCGCACAAAGCGCAAGTAAATTCTACGCAAGGTCTTTTTCATGGCAATAAATGGTCAAATACAATCATGATGGAACAGGCCTGTTGGATAAGACAGGATAAATATTCCCTCATGGCATCACTGGATATGGGTGACGGGTATTAAATTTAACATGTTCTATCTGCCATATCAATGTTGATGTAGGACGTGAAGACGCAAAGACGTGAATGCTATAACAGGAAATTTGCTGCAAACCGTATAAAAAAGGGGTGTGCATCTGACCGGCTACTACTCTGGGCGGACGGTGTCATCTCTCAGAAATGGTGGTGTCCCCCGTGTATTTAAGGGATGTGCTCGTGAAAAGGCTCTTCGCCTTTTGTATTCAGAGTATTTGCGAAATATACCTTTGTATGCGGCCACGGGATTTCGATATTCTCCTCATCAAAAGCTTCCTTGATTCGTTTTCTCAGTTCTCCTGCAACATCCCATTGTTTGACAGGCTTGGTCTCGCCAAGCATCTTTATTTCGATGGCAGAATCTCCGAAGTTATCAACCCTGAGCACTTGAGGGGGTGTAATGATCATATTACCATAGTGTTTATCTTTTGATAGCTGCATGCCAACTTTATTAAGTACTGAAATAACCTTATCAAGGTTTTCATTATAGGAGACGGGTATATTTATATTTACACGAGACCAGTTACGCGTAAAATTACTGGCAATTTTAACCTCGCCATTTGGAATTATATGTACAACACCATCGAGGTCACGCAAGATGGTACTCCTGATGCTCACTTCCTCCACCTGGCCCGATAGCCCTGCGACCTGAACCACATCACCTATGCTGTAGTAGTCTTCCAGCATAATGAATGTCCCGTTAATCAAATCTCCTATAAGTTTTTGGCTTCCTAATCCTACGGCAATGCCGACTACGCCGGCAGCAGCCAGCATGGGTCCAATATCAATACCCAGCTCCGATAGAATCATGAATATCGATATGGCGAAGATAGTCACATACCCGATATTGATCAGGAACTTACTCAGCATCTGAGATCTCTTGCGTATTTCCTCTTTTTCGTGTTTGCCTTTGCGACGTGTTTTCACAAAATTATTTATAGAGGGAGGGATAACAAAATATAGAGCGCGACTCACAATGAAAGAAGCAAGAAGAATCAGTAGAATCGTAATACCATGCTGCGTGCTCCAAAAAATGGCCGCCTGCCATAAACTGCCTATATCGAAAGCTCTTTTTTGTATCAGAGCGTCGGCAATAATAATCAAAACGACAAGCCCTATCATCAGGGGTATCAACCAGGTCATTGGATGGCGTTTGAATTGGTCATACTGGTCACCTGGTACAAATCTGTGAGCAAGAATTCTGAGCAGGTATAAACTGACAAAAAATACAAACAGACCGGCAGCCACAGCCGTAATAAGGGCAAACAGCTCGCTGTCGGTTTGAATAAATTCACCTAGGAATGTCATGTTTAGCATTGGTTAAGGCTGACTGTTAAAGTGTCAGACCATTGTGGAGTACAGCATTTGTGATGGTCATGATTCTATTTCTCTGAAGAGATATATATCCGAAACACATATTAGCAAAGTCAGTATTTAAAAATGTCTTCACCAATTGAAGAGCAATCTTCTTTTGATGCCCAGAAAGGAAAATGTTTCAACTCTTTTAATATCCGATTTCAACTTCCCTATGATAATCCTGTCTCCAGCAACTATGACATCTTCCAACTTTACAGGAACGGGGCGCGACAATCCGGATCTGACGAGGAGAGTCTTTATAGTACCGTTCATCAGATTTATCTCAATGTCCGAAACTTTACCAACTATATCCCCCCTGGAGTCCAGTACCCTCTTGCCGATCAGATAACTCAATAACATAATTAATCACCTACGTGTAAGTAATCATTCACTCACATTCTACGATACATTGCTCATTTTGTCAATACAGATTTCTTTCAGTTTGAGTCATTGGATAACATTGTATTTCTGGGGTATGCTTATTATAGCTTTTTAAACTCCAGGGGTAGTGTATATACGGCTCAGTATCAGCGGGTCAGAAGGCGGCAACAGCAGTCAATCTACTAGTAAAGAACTATTTATTGAATTCCGATATAGGACGCGGGCAAGTCATATCATTTTTGGAGGACTGTGGCTGTGAATGATAATGTGATTGCATGCGCTTTCAAGGATGAAGCCGCGTGCGGAGAATGTGGCCTTACCAATGCTTTAGGTTGCAGGTATAGCAAACGTGATTTCTGGTTTTTTACACTTAATCAAATACCCTTAGCGATCATGGCGCTGTTTAGTCTTGTTTTAATGGGTTTGCTGGCAGGCTTTTGGTGGGCTTTGATCATCTATGTACTAAGCGCCTTGATATTCTTTGGCCTGGGATTGGAAACGCGCATTCTTTGTTCGCACTGCCCGTACTGGACGAACGATGGCAGGTTATTGAATTGTTGGGCATATCCAAACACATTTAAATTCTGGCGTTATCGACCGGAACCGATGAACAGGATTGAAAAATTCATACTGGTATTATTTTTTAGCTTTTTTGCGATTTTCCCGGTTGTAATGACATCATATGGTGTATGGTTAGTTGCTACCTTGTCATCGCCAATTTATTTATTTGCGCTTCTTGGAATTATAGGTACTACGATAGGTACTCTATTAGCCGGGATACAGTTTTTCTATGTGCTCCAGTTTCATTTTTGTTCCCGCTGCGTTAATTTTTCCTGTCCTTTTAATCGCGTATCGACTGATAAAATAAAAACTTATTTACAAAAGAACACTGTAATGAAAAAGGCTTTCGAAACGAAAGGATATAAAGCAATTTGATCCTATTACCGGTTGATCTTCAAAAGCGGCTTGATTCCAAAGTTATATTCTGTTAAATCAGAGTTAAGGTCATAAAATTCTAATACTTTTAATCAGTGCCGCTTTAGTGGTAACATACAATCTCGATGTCACTATCACTTGCAGATTCGTCTGACCGAAATATGACCCAAGGGGAGACGATACTCAGTATAAAGGACCTCTCTCTCTGGTTCGGAGGCGTCAGGGCCCTGACGGATGTCAGTCTGGATATCAGGAAAAACGAGATACTGGCCATAATCGGTCCCAACGGTGCAGGCAAGACCTGCCTGCTCAATTGCATCAACGGTTTCTATAAACCGCAGAAAGGCGAGATAAGGTACAAAGGTAAAAAAATAAACGGCATCAAATCTGATCATATCGCCAAAATGGGCATCGCCCGCACGTTCCAAAATATCGAGCTTTACTCCGGGCTGAGCACGCTGGATAACATTATGGCCGCCCGACATGTGCTCATGAAGCAGAACATATTCAGTACCTTCCTTTATTTCGGGCCGGCACATCACGAGGAGATCGAACACAGGAAGACCGTAGAGGACATCATTGATTTTCTGGAGATCGAGCATATAAGGAAGTCGATTGTGGGTTCTCTGCCTTACGGTTTGAGGAAGAGGGTGGAGCTGGGCAGGGCGCTGGCGCTGGAGCCGCGCTTGATCCTGCTGGATGAACCGATGGCGGGCATGAACCTCGAGGAGAAAGAGGACATCGCGCGCTTTATCTACGATATCTTCGAGGGACAGGGCGATACTTATCCTGCCACACCGGTGCTGCGCGACGGAGTAGACTCGATAGTCCTGATCGAGCACGATATGGGAGTGGTAATGGATATCGCGGACCGTATCGTTGTGCTGGATTTCGGACGCAAGATTGCTGACGGTACCCCCGCCGAGATAGCCCGGGACCAGAAGGTCATCGCAGCCTACCTCGGCGAGGGATAGTATTTAAAAGTGTGTTGATTCGTTACGGCTAAAGCCATCTCTTGCGGCGTTTATAATGCTTGATTTCCTTGTAGCTCTTCTTTTCACCTGAAGCAGAGATGCCGATATAAAACTCCTTCACATCTTCCCGTCCCTTCAGGTAATCAGCCGAGCCGTCCAGCACAACGCGCCCGTTTTCCATGACATAGCCGTAGTGTGCAGTGTTGAGGGCCACCCTCACATTCTGTTCGACCAGCAATATTGAGGTGCTGCGCTCTTTGTTGAATTTGCGGATAATGTCGTATATCTGCTCGACAATCATCGGGGCCAGCCCAAGGGAGGGCTCGTCCAGCATCATCAGCCGCGGGGCGGCCATCATGGCGCGCCCTATCACCAGCATCTGCTGTTCGCCTCCCGAAAGATACCCTGCGGTGTTCTTTTTCAGTTCCTCCAGGCGCGGAAAGTAGCCGTAGACCATTTTCAGATCGGCCTTAACTTTCTGCACACTGGAGCGTGAAAAGGCGCCCACCAGCAGGTTCTCCTCAGCGCTGAGATGTTCGAAGACGCGCCGGCCCTCCAGTGCCTGCACGATGCCAAGCTTGCCTATATCGACAGCGTTCTTGCGGTCGATCCTGATGCCGTCCCATTCGATCGTGCCGTCGGTGATCTCGCCCTCTTCGACCCTCAGTAGCCCCGATATGGCTTTGAGCGTCGTTGTCTTGCCAGCGCCATTGGCGCCGAGCAGGGCAACCACCAGGCCGTCATCCACCGAGATGGAGATGCCGTGCAGCACCTTAACTACATTGAGGTATGAAACCTCAATGTTATTCAATTTCAACATTGCTGAAGCCGATCTATTCTATTTTCCGAACCAGTCGAAGTTTTCATAAAGGATGTTGGGAGCGTCCACCCACCCTGTCTGAGAAACCATCTGGCCGTCATGAATCTGGAATATCTTTACGGATTTGGAGCCGCGTTTGTCCACCGGATTGGAGAAATCAACCGGGCCGTGCAGACCTTCCACGTCATAGTTCTTGACGTTCATAAAACCGTTCTTCTCCGCCAGTTCCCATGCCGCGGCGTCGCCCTTGGCCAGAGCATCGCCGTCCGATGATTTAATGGCCTGGCGAAGTATCTCGGCGTTGATCAGGCTTGAAGCCCAGCCGATGAGGTAGTCGTTGTTGCCGGCATACTCCGGGTGCCTTTTATCGCAGTATTCCATCATCTTGGCCATGCCGGGTACGTCGTCTCCCCAGTTTACCGTGGGATACACGCCGTAAATATCCTGTGTCGCATCTTTGCCCGCAAGGTCGATCAATGCCTTGGTGAAGCTGGCGTGCGCGCATCCAACGGTCGTCTCCGGAATCATCTGGAGGTCGTGGGCATTCTTCAGAATGACTGCAGTGGGCGCCGGAGTGCTGGATATAAAGATCACATCCGGATTCTTGTCTTTGATCCTGGTCAGAGCATCTGTCTCGGATATCGTGGTTGCGGTATGTTCCTCGATCGCCACGATCTCAATGCCCAGATCTTCGGCAGCCGCCCGGGCGGCGTCCCTGACACCGTAGCCTGTTGAGTTGTTCAGCAGCATGAGGGCCATCTTGGGCTTGCCCTCTCCCTTCCAGACGCTCTGAAGGTAGTATCTGGAGAAGGCGGCCCAGTCATCGCCGTAGTCGGGAAGCTGTGCGTAGATATGCTCGGGTGGATGTGTTAACGACGGGGAGCTGAAGCACACCATTCCGGGGAAGCCGGCCCTGTTGGCAGCTTCCTTGGACGCGTTCATATCCTTGGAGGATACCACTGTAAAGAACGCGCAGCCATCATCCATCAGCTTTTTTACGATGGTGGTGGCCTTGGCCGCATCATAGTTGGTGTCATACCACACCGGCTCTATCTTGTACCCCTCGACACCGCCAAGCTCGTCGTTGATGTACTTGAATGCATCGAGCTGGCCCTGGCCTATGGGGGCCCCTTTCTCAGCGGCCGCACCGGTAAAAGGGACGCTAAGGCCCAGTTTGATTGTCTTCGCACCTTCGGGAGCAGCGGGTGTTGTAGTGCAACCGGGCAGGACGGATACGGCCAGAGCTACAAGTAGCAGCACGGCCAGGGGAATCGTTACCTTACTTCTTCTCACATGAACCTCCTACATTTTTTATTGAGTTACGGTACGCTATTTCATCATTTAATAATTAATAGGAAAAAGGCCACAGCCTGTATGAGGCCTTGAATAATTGCCAGCGATGCGCCAGGCCGTGCGGCTCGAAGATAAGGAAAATAATCATGACAAGCCCGAATATCATCGGGCTCAGACCGGTCGCAAACCCGGTGGGCAAACCACTGAAGACTTGCTCAATCATGGGCGACAAAAACAGCACGAGTTGCTCCAGCAGCCTGATAAAGACCACTCCCAGTATCGGTCCAATGGCTGTGCCCAGTCCACCGATGATCAGTATACCTATATACAGTATGGATTGTACGAAGGTGAAATCCTCAGGGGTGATATTGCCGCGGTACTGGGCGTAAAGCGATCCGGCGATCCCGGCGAAGAAGCATCCCAGGAAGAAGGCCAGCAGCTTGTAGGCGAAGACATTTATGCCCATTACCTCCGCCGCCAGGTCGTTATCCCTCACGGCGATAAAGGCCCTGCCGATACGGCCCCTGGCCAGGTTGGTCGCGAAGAATACGCTCAGCGCCGCTATCGACATGATGAGATAGAACTGGTCGGTCTCGCTGTCAAGCTTGAGCGGACCGATCTCAGCTATGGGGACTCTCATGCCCATCGCTCCACGAGTCACGTCGGTCCAGTGGTTGAGTATCCATATGATGATGAATTGGGCGGCAATGGTGGTGATGGCCAGGTAGAATCCTTTTACTCTCAGCGACGGCATGCCGAACAGCAGGCCGACCAGGCCGGCTGAGAGGCCGGAGAGGATCAACGATGCCAGGAAGGGAAGTCCCAGGCTGTTGCTCAATATCGCCGTGGTGTAGGCCCCAACCGCCATGAAACCCGCATGCCCGATGGAGAGTTGCCCGCAGTAGCCCATCAGGATATTGAGGCCGACTATGGAGACGATAGTGATACCCATCAGGTTCATTACCTCCAGGCCGGACCTTGGAAGGTAAAACGGCATGGTGGATAGCAGTACCAGGAAGAGGATGAACAACACCCACTGCGTCTTTGTGCGTATGATGGCAGTATCCGTACCATACGAGTAATTGCGTATACCGCAGGGCAGACTCATCGGCTATATCCTCTCAATTCTCTCTTCGCCGAAGAGGCCGTAGGGCCTGATCAGCATGACGATGATGATTATGACGAACGGTATCAGCTCCTTGATGCCGGGGCCCAGCAACGGCGTTAGATAGCCTGCGCCCACATTTTCACACAGCCCGATGATGGGTCCGGCCACCATGCAGCCGATGAACGAGTCAAGGCCTCCCAGTATTACCACTGAGAAGGACTTGAAACCGGTCTCGACCAGGGCGTTGGTTATGCCGCCGATGCTCGATATCAGTATCCCGCCGATAGCCGCCACCACACAGGCAAAGATCCATGACATGGAGAAGATGCTGGTGATCGGCACGGCGCATGCCTGCACGGCCAGCTGGTCGTCCGCGCTGGCCCGCATGGCGATTCCCATCTTGTGGTACTTGAAGAATAGCGAGAGCAAGATGAACAGGACGATGGAGATACCCGCCGCCCACAGGTATTCCTGTGAGATGACGGCGGTGCCGATGGTCACCGGCTCCTGCGGGAAGAGGAGCGGCAGCCTGGCGATACTGATCGGCCAGGCCATAGTTACGATGCCCTCCAGGAAGTAGCCGATGCCCAGCGTGACCGCGATGAGGGATAGTATCGGTTGCCCTATCATAGGGCGCAGTGTAAACCGCTCGATCATCCAGCCCAGAAATATGGCAAACAATATGGTCAGTATCATGCCTGCCCATATAGGCAGCTTGAAGTCCACCAGCGTGCTGTAGGCAAACCATGACGAGATGAGTACCAGTTGACCCAGCGCCAGGTTGGCCACCCGACTCGATTTCCAGATGAGCGCGAAACCAAGCGCGATCAGCGCATAAATCATGCCCACCGCCAGGCCGGTCAGGGTGTATTGCAGCAATTGATCCATATCAGATGTCCCAGATCCTTATCAAAGTGGATACGTTTCCCTTCCTTCCGTCCCGGTAGGTTACCGAGGCGTCGACCTTGAGCGAATTTTCATCGCCGTAAATGGCATCTATGACAGGTTTATAACGCATCTCCATGAACTCACGTCTGAGCTTGCGCGTCCTGGTCAACTCGGATTCATCGGGATCGAACTCCTTGTGTAACAGCATATATCTTTTTACCCTGGAAAGCTCCGGTAGGTAGCTGTTGACTCTCAGGAGATCCTTCCTGATCAGGTCAGCCACCTCCTGCTTCTGAGAAAGGTCAACGAAGGTGGTATAGGTTATGCCGTTGCGCTCGGCCCATTTGCCCACCATGGCGAAGTCGATATTGATCATGGTTGCGACAAAGGACTTATCTTTTCCGCCGATCACCATAGCGTCCTTAATATAAGGGCTGAAGCGCAGCCTGCCCTCTATATATTGCGGGGCGTACCTCGCGCCGCTGACCAGGCTGCCCATATGCTCCAGCCTGTCCAGGAATATCAGGTGACCTTTATCGCTGATATTCACCGCGTCGCCGGTATGTACCCAGCCGTCCTTCTTTATATGGGCCGTCTTTTCCGGCTCGCCCAGATAGGCCGTGAAAGTGCAATCGCTTCTGACCAGCAGTTCACCCTCGCCGGATACTCTGACCTCGACGCCCAAAGCCGGCCGTCCCACGCTCTGAAAATCGATATCTCCCCTGGTATGTGAGGAGATGAAGCCGGCTTCCGTGCTGGCGTAGGTCTGCCTCAGTTCGATACCCAGGGCATGGATAAGCTTGAAGGTATCGAGGCTGAGCACCGAGCTGCCGGTTACAGCGAATCTCACGTTGCTCAGCCCCAGGCGGTCCTTGAGCGGTCTGAGCAGCAGCAGATGGGCCAGCCGGTAGAGTGCTCTCCAGAAGAATACCGGTTTCACATCATCGAATTTAAACTCGGCTATCTTATATCCCACCGGCATCATCAGGTGGTAGAAGAACCTCTTAATAGGATGTGCGTCGGTTATCTTAACCTGTATCTCACTGACAAGGCTTTCCCACTGTCTGGGACCGTATATAGCAAAATCGGGGCCTACCTCGCGCGTGTCCTCGGCGATGGTGTCAGGCTCCTCGGCGAAATTAAGTCTTGCCCCGGTCAGAAGGTGTGGAATGGTGGCAAAGTAGCTGTCGCCCACCCAGGCGGCCGGGAAATTAGACACGAGGTCGTCACTACTGTCCAGCGGATAGACACTGACAAATCCCCGTGCCGTATTAACCAGTGCTCCGTGAGTCAGAATGGCGCCTTTGGGCAAACCTGTGGTGCCGGACGTGTAATAGATGAAGGCTGTTTCATCAGGACGACCCGCCGATATGTTCTGTTCAAATAAGCCGCGTGTTGTCTCCTCACAGGCAGCTCCCATCTTCAGCACGGCGTCAAAGCTGAGCAGGCGGGGATCATCGTAATTGCCCAGCCCCTTGGGATCCCAGTATATGATCTTCTGCAGGGAGGGGAGATCGTCGCATATCTCCAGGAATTTGTCGGTCTGCTCCTGGTCGTTGACCAGGGCAAACCTGGCGCCGGAGTGATTGGCGATATATTTGAGCTCCGAGGGGATAGAATCCACGTAAGCACCTGTGGCTATGCCGCCTGCGGCCTGTGCCGCGAACTCTCCCCAGAACCACTCAGGCTCATTGTCGCCGATGATGCAGACAACGTCGCCTTTTCTCAAGCCAAGGCTGACCAGGCCCAGAGAAAAGTATTTGACCTGGTTATAATAGTCCGTCCAGGTATAACGATGCCATATGCCGCGTCTTTTTACGCACATGGCGGTCTGTCCGCTCCACTTTTGGTGGTTGGCTTTGATTAGCTGTGGAATTGTATATGTTTCGATCATGTGATCATAAGGGGGGCGGTGGTCTATCGACTGGGACCGCCCAAATTAGAAGAGTCTAAACAGCCCGGCAGCCTTTTTAAAGCCGTCGAGGGCGCCTTCGAGGGTGCTGTGATTTACGCAGTATGAGATTCTGAAAAAGCCGGGGCTCCCAAAGCCCCTGCCTGGTACTGTCATAACATTCACTTTCTGCAACTCACGTACAAATTCCACATCGTTCTCGATAGGCGTCCGGGGGAACATGTAGAACGCCCCCTGGGGCTTGACCACCCGGTAGCCCATTCCGGTCAGGCTATTATACAGGAAATCTCGTTTTTCCTGGTACTCCGGTATTGATACGGTTACGTGCTGAAGGTGCCGGACTATGTTCTGCATCAACGCCGGGGCGTTGACGAATCCGAGTATACGGTTGCAGAAGATCAATCCGTCAATGATCTCCTCACGGTTTTCAAGGGCCGGGTGGACGGCGATGTAGCCGATCCTTTCTCCCGGCAGGGCCAGGTCCTTGGAATGAGAGGTGGCTATCATGCTCCTGTGATATGTCTGCAGAATGGGCACGTACTTCAGACCGTCATACATCAGGCTGCTGTAAGCTTCATCACTTATAAGATAGATGGCGGTTTTCAACGCTTTCTCTCTGTGCTCCAGAACGCGGCCCAATTGTTTAACGAACGCCTCGCTGTAAACGACTCCCGTCGGGTTGTTGGGAGAGTTGATAATAACCGCCCTGGTTCTCGCATTAATCTTACGCTCGAGTTGTTCGAGATCGGGAAGGAATTTATCATCGGTGGGGAGAACGACCGTCACCCCACCATGGTTGTCGATATAATTATCATATTCCATGAAATAGGGTGCGAATACAATCACTTCATCGCCCGGGTTCAACAGTGTCTTGAGTATCACGTTGATTGCGCCGGCTGCGCCCACGGTCATGATGATATCATGGAAGGCGACTTCCATATTGTTCTCATGGGAAACCTGTTTGGCCACCGACCTCCTGGTCTCCTCGTATCCGGCGTTCTCCATATAGCGGTGCATGCCGGCCATTGGATCCTCGCTCAGCTTCCTCAGTATATGCTTGAATTCGGCGGGGGGCTCGATAATGGGATTGCCCAGTGAAAGGTCGAATACGTTGTGCTCGCCGTGCTTCTTCTTCAGTACGGCAGCTTCTTCGAACATGCGCCGCACCCAGGATCCTGCTGCCATGCGTGTGCGGACATTATCAGATATTGACACCGGCTGCTGCCCCCCTTCCCGCTTCGAAAGCGCGTTTATTCAAATCCAGGATTTTGGACGGCAAATGCCGTGCGATGCCCTTCTGCCATTGCTCATCCGTGATCTTCAGCGGCAGAAAGCGGGATAAATATCCCAGCATGAAAATATTCAATGTGCGGACATCACCCAGGGCTGCTGCCTGCTGTGTGCCGTTGATAAGGTATGCGGCTTTTGTTACACGGCGGAACGAACCCAGTATGGCTTCGTCCTCGGGGTATACCTGCGTGCCAAGCGATATTGAGAGTGGGGGAATGGCCAGGTTATTGATAATCACGGTTCCACCCGGCCTTAAATAGTGGACCCACCTGGCGGCCTCCAGCTTCTCGAAGGCTAAAAGAATATCGGCTTCGGAGGTATTTATCAGAGGAGACCAGACCTTTTGTCCGATGCGCAGATGGCTGGTCACACTCCCTCCCCGTTGCGCCATGCCCAGCGTGTCGGTCTTCTTCACATCCATGCCGATGTCCAGTGCGACGTCGCCCAGTATGTCGCTGGCGAGTATGATACCCTGGCCGCCAACGCCTACCATCAGCACGTCCTGTTTGCCCTGGCTCTTCATTATGCCGCCTTGCCCTCCGTGCCTATGGCTTTTTTCGGACAGATCTGCTGGCAGATGCCGCAGGCGTCTCCCATACAGGTACCGGCTTCGATATATACCCTGCCGTCTTTTTTCTGGATGGCCTGGCAGCCGATCATCAGGCATACACCGCAGTCATTACATGCATCCTGATCAACGCGGCGCTTGTTCTTGCGTACCTTATTTGTAACCGCGCACCTGCCCCGAACAATGACCACGGATAACTGCTCGCTGTCGAGCGCCGACCTGATAGCGGATCTGACCGACTTGATATCGAAGGAATCCACGACCTGTAGATTCTTCACTCCGGCGCCCTCGACAATCTTGACGATATCGACTTTCTGTGTGGATACGCCCTGTGCCGACTTGCCCGAGCCGGGATGATCCTGGTGGCCGGTCATGGCGGTGGTGCCGTTATCGAGTATGATCACGGTGATTTTGGCATCGTTATAGACGGCGTCTATGATCCCCGTGATGCCCGAGTGCATGAAGGTGGAATCGCCGATAACGGCGGCCACTTTGCTGCTGACGCCGGCCTTAACCAAGCCGATGGCCTGGCCTATGCTGGCCCCCATGCAGGCTGTGGTGTCCATGGCGCGCAGTGGAGGATAGGTGGCAAGCGTGTAGCAGCCGATGTCGCCGGTAATGATCAGGCCGGATTCCTTCTCGGACCTACCTCTGGCATCAAGCACCTTGCCCCTTTTTCCAATTGTGCTCAGCACGAAAAAAGCGCCGGTATGCGGGCAGCCGGCACATAGCAAGGGCGGTCGTCCCGGCAGGTTTCCGGTGGCCACCACTTCAACTGCCGCATCGGCCGGGGGAATGATCTCCGCCTTAACGGCCGCATGGCGCACGGCGCCGGTGTTCAGTTCACCATGGCGGGGGATATGTTGTTTTCCTTCAATCTTAATCCCCATAGCCTTGATATTTTCTTCCAGAAAGGGGTCAAGCTCCTCGACAACGAACAGTTTGTTAACCTTGTCAGCAAAGCGTTTAATCAGTTTGGGAGGCAGAGGGTAAATCAATCCGAGTTTTAGGAATGAAGCGCCGGGGAAGGCTTCCCTGGCATATTCATAGCCTACGCCGCTCGAAACGATGCCCGTACGGCTGTCTCCCTCAATAATAATGTTGAGTGGAGTTTTCTCGGCCAGCGCAGTGAGCTCTTCCATACGGCTGTGCATATGTGGCACCCTCAAACGGGCGTGTCCGGGTAGCATCACATATTTTTCAACGTGGTGATGAAAAAACTTACTTCTCTCCGCCCTTAACACGTCCATATCCACCTCGACAACGGATTTGGAATGCGCAACCCTGGTGGTTATCCTGAAAAGGACGGGGGTATCGTACTTTTCGCTTATCTGATACGCCGCGGCCATGAAATCGTATGCTTCCTGGCTGTCTGCGGGCTCGATCATGGGCACCCTTCCCAACCGGGCAAAGTGCCGGTTGTCCTGTTCACCCTGGGAGCTGTGTATGCCGGGATCATCTGCCGATACCACCACCAGACCGCCGTGCACGCCTGTTGTCGCCGCTGCCATGAAGGGATCGGCTGCCACATTCAACCCCACGTGTTTCATGGAGACCAGTGTCCTCACGCCTGCGTAGGAGGCGCCCAGCCCCACCTCCATGGCTACCTTCTCGTTGGTGGACCATTCGGCATAAAGGTCCTTGAACGCTGCCATGTTCTCCAGGATCTCCGTGCTGGGCGTCCCCGGATAAGCGGTTGCCACCCTCACCCCGGCGTGGTATGCGCCCAGGGCGATAGCCTCGTTGCCCGAGAGTAATTTGCGGCTCTTGCTCATGGTGTATGCGGATAAATTTTAATTTGAAGCCTAATTATAATAGTGCAGGGCAGCTAACTTCAAACTTGTCTGAAGCACTAAAACACCTGCGGCTTTTTCTTGAGCGTCTCGATCAGCTTATCGAGGGGTATAGCCGCCAGTGTCAGACTCTGCAAACCTCCCGCCGAAAGATGGATGGCCAACTCGGCCGCCTTTTCATTGGTGGGCGCATCGATAATATGCACAAAATCATACTGTCCCAGCAAAGCGTACTGGGCCAGTATTTTTACGCCCATATATTCGACTTCCTTATTCAGTTCTTTCAGCTTCTCCGGGTACTCCTCGATCGCCTTTCTGCCGTCACCGGTCAGGGTTGAGAGCATCAAATATATGGCCATAACTACCTCCAAGCAAATAATTGAGCGGTTGCCTGCCTGATACGGGAGATTTTACATAGCACTATCAGGGCACACCCATTTTATCATTTAACGCTTTGATAGATGTAATTAAGTACTCAAGGCAATAGACATTGACCGCCTATCACACCGGGACTTGACAGGTTTGCAGCTATTCATAGTAATATAATATACTGTCTGAGACCTGCCGTCGTGGCAGGCGATAAACAAATATAAACTTATATGCACGCTAACAAATATATCTACCGATAGTGGCTCTGGATAAGCTGCCGGATCTTCCCGGCGGCGCTGGAGTCACGAATCCACCCCGGCTGATCCCTAAAATCACGGTTGTCCCCGCATTATTATTCTTAGTGGAGGTATATCTATGAAAAGGACGGCGTTAATACAGGTATTGATGGCATCGCTGCTGGTTATAGTTCTGGCAGCATCCTGCGGCCCGGCGCCCACGGCGCCTTCGGAGAACATTTCGGCCGCACCGGCAGTCACCGACAACAAAACATACGAATTTACCTACAGCGTTTTCTTCCCACCGGTGCACAAGAACGCCATTCTTGCACAGAAATTCGCCGATGAGGTCAACGCCCGCACCAACGGCAGGGTCAAGATCACGGTATTCACGGGCGGCACCCTGACCAAGGCGCCGCAGGTCTATGACGGTGTTGTCAACGGCCTTTCCGACATGGGCATGTCGGTTGTCTCATACACTATGGGACGTTTCCCTGCCGCCGAAATGGTGGAATTACCGCACGGTTATCTCAATGGATATGTAGCCACCAGGGTGGCCAACGATTTTTACAACGAGTTCAAGCCCAAGGAATTCGACGATGTTCATGTGCTGTATTTCCATGCACACGGTCCCAGCGTTATTTTTTCTGTTAAGAAGCCTGTCAGGCAGATCGATGATCTGAAGGGTATGGTAATCAGGTCGACCGGCGTCGGCGCCAGCATCATCGAGGCGCTGGGCGGCAAGGGATACGGCGCGGCGCAGAATGAAGCCTATGAGCTCATGTCCAAGGGTACCATCGACGGCAGCTATACCCCCCGCGAGACGCTCGAGGGATGGAAACAGGCCGAGATAGTGAAATACGTTACGGAGTGCCCGGAAGTAGGCAGCACAGCCAACATGTTCGTGGTTATCAACAAGGATAAGTGGGACAGCCTTCCCCCAGACATCCAGCAGATTTTCACGGATGTTAGCAACGAATGGATCGAGAAGCATGCCAAGACCTGGACCTGGTATGACATCTCTGGACTGCAGTTCTTCAAGACCTTCGAGGGACGAGAGGTGATCGATCTGTCCCCTGAAGAGTCGGCCAAATGGGTGAGTGCCACGCAGTCGCTCAAAGACAAATATATTCAGGAAAGGGACGCCAAAGGACTGCCCGCTGATCAGTATGAAAAATACCTGATGGAGAGGGCAGAGTACTGGGCTGGCAAAACCCCCACCGATCAGGAGTGCATAGACTTCGTTAATACCGAATTCGCACAATAAGGTAACTGTAACTAACAGAGGATCGTACGGGTGGCAGGGCAGAATCATGCCTGCCACCCATACTGCTGTAAATTAAGATGTTCGACAAGTTTGAGAAGACAGTAACCAGCATTGCCGGTTGGCTAAACTGGGTGGCCTGCGCCAGCCTGTCGGTCATGGTCACCATGGTTCTGATTGACATCTGCGGGAACAAGTTCTTTAAGGTGCCGCTTATAGGCGGCATCGAGCTGGTCAGCCTGCTCAGCGTCGCGGCCATCTCGTTTGCCATCGCTCAGACGCAGGTCGTTCACGGGCACATCGAGGTCGAGATGCTGGTAAGAAAGCTGCCGCGCACAGCGCAGAAGGTCATCGCCGCTTTTGTACACTGTTTGGGCATCTGTCTTTTTGTCATCCTGGCCTGGCAGAGTTACACCTACGGGCTGGCGCTTCAATCCAGCGGTGAAGTATCCATGACCCTGCGCATACCTTATTATCCTTTCGTCTGGGGACTGGGGTTGTGCAGCCTGGTCGTTGTGCTGGTTCTAATTATGCAGATGATCAAAATGTTGAGGACTTCGTAATCACGTGGACAACATAACGCTCGGCATCGTCGGCGTTGTCGTCCTGATTATCATTTTTCTGCTGCGCATGCCCGTGGGTTTCGCCATGGCCTTCGTAGGCCTCATCGGATTCAGTATCGTTGTTACACCGGCTGCGGGCATGAATCTGGTTGCCCGCGATTTCTTCGACATTTTTTCATCGTATTCACTGACCGTTATACCCATGTTCACGTTGATGGGTTGCATAGCCTCCGAGTCGGGCATGAGCCGTCGCCTTTACGATGCCGGATACGTACTGTTCAGCAAGTTCCCGGGCGGGTTGGCTTTGGCCACCGTGATCGGCTGCGCCGGATTTGCCGCTATCAACGGCTCGACCAGCGCCACCGCCGCCGCCATGGGCAAGGTCTGCATTCCTGAAATGAAGCGCTATAAATACGACGACTCGATTGCCACCGGGATTGTAGCTGCGGCCGGCACCCTGGGCATCATGATACCGCCCAGCACCATCTTTATCGTATACGGCATACTCACCGAGCAGTCCATCGGGAAGCTGTTTATAGCCGGCGTGCTGCCGGGACTGCTTATCGCCGTACTGCTGATGGCTGCTGTGGCCATCATATGCACGCGCAACCCCCGTATGGCGCCCGCCGGGGAAGCGTCCACCTTCAAGGAGAAGATGGAGGCGCTGACCGGCATCATTGAGATGCTTTTTCTTTTCTGCTTCGTCATACTCGGGCTTTTCTTTGGCTGGTTCAGCCCCACGCAGGCGGGCGCTGCGGGCGTTGGTGGAGCCATTCTCATCGGATTAATAACCAGAACGCTTACCTGGGCTGGCTTTATCAATGCTCTCAAGGACAGTGTGCGCGTCACCTGCTTTGTCATGATAATCGTCGCAGGAGCCACCGTTTTCGGCCATTTTATCGCTATAACCACCATACCCATGATGCTCACTGATTGGGTCAGCGCTCTGCCGTTACCGCCCGTAGCCATTATGGGTATCGTAATCATTATTTATATGATTGGCGGATGTTTCATGGATTCGCTGGCCCTTATCACGCTGACCATACCCATTTTCTACCCGGTGGTGCTGGCGATGGGTTTCGATCCCATCTGGTTTGGAGTAATTATAGTGCTGGTGACTGAGATAGGCGTGATCACGCCGCCTGTGGGATTGAACGTGTATGTCATCAAGGGCATCGCCCCCGATGTGCAGCTCGAGACCATCTTTAAAGGCATTGCACCCTTCCTGGCCGCCCTGGCTGTAGGTGCAATCATCCTGCTGGCGTTTCCACAGATTGCAACATTCCTGCCAAGTCTGGCAACATATTAGATACACTGCCCGTGTTATTGTGAGGTGATGAGTTGATGATTACGATACCCGAGATGCTGTCCAGAAATGCACGGATGTACCCGGACGACTGCGCGCTGGTTGAGCTTAAGCCCGGGCGCAACTACCGGCGGGAAGTGACCTGGCGGCAGATGGATGACGAGGCCAACCGCGTCGCCAACGCGCTGATCGATATGGGCGTGAAGAAGGGCGACCGTATCATCCAGTGGATGATGAATTCCATAGACTGGTTGATATCATATTTTGGTATATTGAGGAGTGGGGCCTGGGTGGTTCCGTTAAATTTCAGGTTTACTACAGGCGACTTCCTCTATTGCGCGGAGATATCGGGGGCCAGGTTCATGATCGCAGGGGAGGAATTCATCGAAAGGATCGATGCTGCTAAAAAGCATCTCGGCGGAATAGAGGGAATCCTTGCCTTGGGGGGCAGCCTGCCGGGATACATGACCGGGTACCATGACTGGATTGGCAGACGGCCTACCTCACAGCCCCGCATAGACATAAGCCGTGACGAGGCCTGCAGCCTCTATTTTACCTCCGGCACAACGGGTGCGCCCAAGCCTATACTGCTGACACACGATAACCTGAGGTGCGCCGCTGTAACTGAATATGCCCATCACCTCCAGCAGAAGTCCGACAATTTCGTGCTTATTCCACCTCTGTATCACACCGGGTCGAAGATGCACTGGTTCGGCAGCCTGATCACCGGGGGTAGGGCGACCCTGCTGGGAGAGGTAAGTCCGCGCAACATACTTGAGACCGTTCACAGGGAACGAGGCACAATTGTATGGCTGCTGGTGCCCTGGGCACACGACATACTGGTGGCGCTGGAAGACGGACAGGTAAAAAAAGAGGATTACGATCTGAGCTGCTGGCGTCTGATGCACATTGGGGCACAGCCCGTGCCTCCTTCGCTGATCAAACGCTGGATGGCTGCCTTTCCAGGGATGCAATACGATACGAATTATGGTTTAAGCGAGGCCAGCGGACCGGGATGCGTGCACCTTGGCGTGGAAAACATCCACAAGGTAGGCGCGATTGGAAAAGCCGGATTCAACTGGGAGAGTAAAATCGTAGGTGAAAACGGTGAAGTGCGGGGGGCAGGTTCGATAGGCGAGTTGCTTGTGAGGGGTGAGGGTGTGATGAAAGAATACTATAAGAATCCCGAGAAGACGGCAGAGGCGCTGCACGACGGCTGGCTCCATACCGGCGACATGGCCAATATGGACGAGGATGGATTTATTTACCTGGTTGACAGGAAAAAGGACGTTATCATCACGGGCGGTGAAAACATCTTCCCCGTTGAGGTGGAGGACGCTATCCATAACCTGAATTCGGTGAAAGATGTGGCCGTTATTGGGATCCCCGACCAGAGGTTGGGCGAGATCGCAATTGCTATCGTGGACCGCAAGCCGGGCGTAAGCGTCAGTGAAGAGGAGATCATCCAATACTGCATGAACAACCTGGCAAGGCACAAGGTGCCCAGGAAGGTGATCTTCGACAGGGTGCCCAGGAATCCGACCGGCAAGATCGAGAAGCCGGGATTGCGCGAAAAATACAAACCGCTTGACAGTGCCGGCTGATTATTCATGCAGCCGTTTTATCCCCTCTGTGCGGATCTATCTATCAGGCTACTGACTTTGTGCAGTATAAACGTATATAAGATATAATTTTACCCCCAGGAGGGTACTTTGCTTAAAACTCATAGTTGCGGCGAATTAAGGGTAACAGATACAGGGAAAGAGGTTACCCTGGCCGGATGGGTGCACAGACGCCGGGATCATGGCGGGCTGATCTTTATCGATCTGCGCGATCGTGACGGCATCACCCAGATAGTCTTTAATCCGGAATTCGCGCCTGATATCCACGCCATGGCAAACGGGCTGCGTAACGAGTTTGTAATACAGGTAACCGGGAAGGTAGAAATCAGGCTGAAGGGGGCGGAGAATCCGAAGCTGCTCACAGGTGCGATCGAGGTCATGGCCGGCGGCCTGAAGGTATTAAATACTTCCAAAACACCGCCGTTTTACATAAATGAAGAAGTGGACGTGGATGAATCGCTGCTGCTGAGATACCGGTACCTGCACTTGCGGCGGGCGGGCATGCGCGACAACATGCTTCTGCGCCATCGCGTCATCAAGTACATGCGGAACTTCCTCGATGAAAGGGGTTTCGTTGAAGTTGAGACTCCCATCATGATCAAGAGCACGCCGGAAGGCGCGAGAGATTACGTGGTGCCCAGTCGTATCCACGCCGGTAAATTTTATGCCCTGCCTCAATCCCCTCAGCAGTTAAAGCAGCTTCTTATGGTGGCAGGCATCGAAAAGTACTATCAGGTAGCGCGTTGTTTCCGCGACGAGGATACGCGGGCCGACAGACAGCCCGAGTTCACTCAGCTCGATCTGGAGATGAGCTTTGTCGACGAGGAAGATATCTTGGTATTGCTGGAAGATATGTTTACCGGGCTGGTGGAGACAATGACGCCGGAGATGCGACTGGTTAAACCTTTCCCCAGGATGTCATTCACCGAAGTGCTGGACAGGTACGGCACCGATAAGCCGGATATACGTTTCGGGCTTGAGCTCAGGGATATCTCAGACATAGTGGCGTCCAGCCCGTTCGTCGTTTTTAAATCGGCTATTCAGGGAGGCGGTATAGTCAGAGGTATTTGCCTGCCCGGCTGTGCCGGATATACACACAAACAGATAGATGAACTGACGGAACTGGCCAAATCGTGTGGAGCCGGGGGACTGGTCACCCTGGCCTGGCTGCCTGGTGGCTCCGGGGAGAGCGCTGAAACCGTCAGCTTCGATCGTGTCAAGTCAGTAGCTGCCAAGCACATGGAAATCGATCAGATCAGGCGGGTACTGGGAAGATTTACTGCCCATCCAGGTGACCTGGTGTTGATAGCGGCGGGAGAGCCAGGCATTGTGAACAAGGTGCTGGACGAGTTGAGGCGCGAGATGGGCAGGCGGCTGGACCTGTGCGACCCGAACCTGATGGCCTTTGTCTATATCACGGATTTCCCTCTCTTCGAATGGAACAGCGAGAGGAAGATGTGGGACTCCATGCATCACCCTTTCACTGCGCCCTTCGAGGCGGATATTCCTCTGCTGGATAGTGAGCCGGGCAAGGTGCGCGCCCGCCACTATGACATCGTCTGCAACGGGTACGAACTTTCCAGCGGAAGCATCAGGATACATAACCGCTCCATGCAGGAGAAGATCTTCCATATCCTCGGGTACGAAACAGGAGAGATCGAGGACAAGTTCGGCAGTTTCCTGGAGGCGCTTGAGTACGGTGCGCCGCCGCACGGCGGCGTCGCACCCGGCATCGATCGCTTCGTTATGATGCTTACGCACAGCAAGAGCATCCGTGATGTCATCGCCTTCCCCAAGAACCAGGCTGCTGTGGACCTGATGACGGATGCCCCGTCAGCCTTATCAGAAGAGCAGCTCAAGGAATTGAACCTGAGAATAATCGAGCCGCAGGTTTGAGCGATATCTTTTTGAAGACTAATTTTGCAATGTTATAATTACTCAAGGTGAAAGGTTAATATGAAGACTACATCCGAAAAAATAGAGAACTGCCAGATCGCTTTGAATGTCGAGATGGAGGGTTTGGAGACAGAGAAATATATGGGCATCGCTCTCGAGCACCTTGCCAGGAGAGTTGTCCTGCCCGGCTTCAGAAAGGGCAAAGCGCCCATCTCGCTGGTCGAGCAGCATATCGGTAAGCAGGCGATTATGCAGGAAGCACTCGAACACCTGGTGCCCGAGGCATATGAGGAAGCTCTTAAAAATGAGTCCATATTGGCCATCGACCAGCCCAAGATAGAGCTGGTGCAGCTCGACCCCGTCATATTCAAGGCTATCGTGCCGACTAAACCTGAGGTCACGCCCGGCAACTACCGTGACATCAGGATGGAGATGGGCAAAAAGGAGATTGGCGATGACGATATCAACCAGGTTATCGAACAGCTGCAGATGCAGTTCGGCACCCTGGTACCTGCAGAGAGGGCTATCAGTTTCGGCGATATAGTCACTATCGATATCGAAGGCAAACGCGGCGAGGAGACCATCCTTTCGCGCAAAGATGCCGCATATGAAGTCAGCCAGGGGTCCAAGTATCCGGTGCCCGGCTTTGCCGAAAAGATCGAGGGCATGAGCAAGGATGAAGAGAAATCGTTTGAAATAGATTTCCCTGATGACTATGAAATCAAGGAGATAGCCGGGAAACAGTATTCATTCAGCGTCAAAGTCAAGGAAGTTAAAGAGAAAAGCCTACCTGAGATCAACGACGAGTTTGCCAAGAACGCCGGCAGCGAAAACCTGGACGACCTGAGGGAGAAGATTAAAAACGGCCTGCAGGCACGAGCCGACGACAGCCTGAAAAAGGAGTTTGAGCACAAGCTGATCACCGCACTGATCGAGCAGAGCACCATAGATTTTCCTCCCGTATTAGTGGAGAGGGAGGTCGATCATATATTGAATGAAGAGGCCAGGAATTTCCCTGATGGCGTAAAGGGATTGGAGAACTACCTGGTAAATGCCAAGAAGACGCTGGAACAGCACCAGGATGACCTCAAGCCGGCCGCATCCGATCGCGTCAAGGCCTACCTGGTCACCAGCAAGATAGCGGAGCTCGAGGGTATTACGGTCAGCGATGAAGAAGTCGACCAGTCCATTGATAAGATGGCCGGAGAAGACCCCGCCAGGTCAGAGGAAGTGAAGGCTTTATTTAGCCAGCCCCGGCCGCGTGAGTCGCTCAGGGATATGATGGTCATCAACAAGGCTATGGATTTCCTGACCAAACTGGTCACAGGACAGGATAATATTATTAACACGGAGGGAACGGATGGAAAGGTCACCACTTAACATAATACCAACAGTTGTTGAGAGCAGCGCCAGGGGCGAGCGCTTCATGGACATTTACTCCCTCCTGCTCAAGGAGAGGATCATTTTCCTTGGCACGCAGGTTGACGACCAGGTGGCAAATGTTATCGTTGCACAGTTGCTTTATCTGGCCAGGGAGGATCCCGAGAAAGACATCAGCCTCTATATCCACTCGCCGGGAGGAGTTGTAACCGCGGGACTGGCCATCTACGATACCATGCAGTTGATTCAGCCGGATGTTTCCACCATCTGTGTTGGTTCGGCTTACAGCATGGGAACTGTGCTGCTATGCGCTGGCGCCAAGGGCAAGAGGTATGCCCTGCCCAATTCCACCATACACATGCATCAGGGCCGGGCCGGGACACAGGGACAGATAACCGATATCAAAATCGCCGCCAAAGAGTTCGAGAGACTGGATGAACTGGTGGCCAAGATACTCTCTGAGCATACCGGCCAGTCGCTGGAAAAGATACGCCAGGATACCGACAGGGACATCTATTTCGATACAAAACAGGCTGTGGAATACGGCCTGATCGATGACGTGCTCTCTGCCTCCGCCAAGAAAGAGAAGAAGTAATCAGAGGGATATCTCTCTGTCTATCTCGGCGGTAAGCTCGTAGCCTGATATGGGCTGTCCGTGGCTGTCCAGCAGTTTTTTACGGCTGTCTATACTTATCTTACCCTGGCTGAATGAGCTCAGTGTATGGATGATGAGCGGGGTCTCCCTGATGAAACCGCTCTGCCGAATCATATTGAATAGAGCGTTGTCTGCTCCTTCGGATTTCCTGACCTCTTCCACGGATCGCTCCCACAGAGAATTCCATAGGGCATCGAAACTTCCACCCCTGATGGGATATCTGCAGAACGAGATAACCGGGCCCCTGTCCAGTTCAGGTGTGACCAGGTGTATCATAACGCCCGACTCTGTGGCTCGCTCTCTTATCAGTTGCCAGATCACCTCCTGCCAGGTACCCTTGGGGCCGGTGGGTAGAGCAGGATGAAGGTTGATCATATTGAATTTGCTACACATCTCGCGGCCCACTATCAGCATATAACCCGCCAGCAGGCATATATCGACCTTAAAATCATCCAGTCTGGCTATGACTTGCCGGTCGTATTCCAGCCGCCATCCGGGCAGTTCCTCCTCCTTGACGCCTACCTGTTGACGCACACTCCCGGCGAATTTCTTTACCGAAGACGTCACCAGCGGGATAGAGTATTGCTTGACCTGTGACAGGAAGATATCTGTTTTCTCGGATTCGCCGGCCTCTCGGCTGCAAAAAACGAACTCGATGCGGGCATCCAGACCGCCGTTGCGGATCGTAGAGACAACGGTATCCAGCAGTTTCTTAGAGCTGTCCCCCCGCGCCGTGGAAAACCACCCGATTTTCAACATCTTTCCGACTATTTATTAATATTTTTGTCCACCCGTGCGGTTACGCTGAGAAAGTGTATCAGCGGGCTCGACTTCCTGCTGTGGATGGTGGCGTCCTTGAGGGAAGTTAAAAACTCCTGCGGGCTATCGAAATCCTGCATTTCAACGATAGCGTAGCCCAATTCCGATGGACTGTGGGCATCCGATCCGGCGCTGATCAGCGTTCCGTGACGCCGGGCCAGGCTGAGCGCCCTACTCTCGGTTCCGGGGAAAAGGCTGCGCGAATTGTATACTTCGATGATATCCACGTTGTCCGCCAGCTTCTCCAGTATCTTCGTTTTGCGGAAGGCGGAGGGCCTGACGAGGTCGTAGGGATGGGGTATACAGATCAGTCCACCCTGGTCGCGGATACGCTTCACAGCCTCGTCCACCGGTATCTTGTCCGGTATATCTTCATGAAGGAACATGCCCATGATCTCGCCGTAAGGCGTGCGCACCTCTTCACAGATGATGATCTTGATGGGGGCCATCTTGCTCATCTCCCGAGCCCCCAGCGTGGTACCATGGTCGGCCACCCCGATGCAGTTTATACCTTTGGACTGGCAGGCTGCGATCAGTTGCTCATAAGACATGTAGGAATCAATCGAGTGCCGGGTATGGACATGCAGGTCGGCCCTGATCAATGATCAGACCCTCTCCAGATACTGGCCGGTCCTGGTATCGACTTTGATAGTGTCTCCAACGTTAAGGAAGAAGGGCACCTGTATAGTGATGCCCGTTTCCAGCTTGGCTGGCTTCCCCCCCGCGCTTGCCGTATTCCCCTTGAACCCCGGGCCTGTCTCGGCGATCTTCAACTCGACCGAGATGGGCAGCTCCACACCGATGGGGACTCCCTTATGTATGAGCAACTCCATGTTCATATTCTCTTTTAGGTAGTTGGTAGTATCGCCCATCAATCCTTTGTCCACGGCCATCTGCTCATAGTTTTGGTTGTCCATGAAGTGATACAGGTTGCCGTCGTTGTAAAGGAATTGGACCTGCCTCCTTTCCAGAAAGGCTTTGCTGAATTTCTCGCTGGCCTGAAATGATTTCTCAACGATATGTCCGGCCTTAACGTCTCGCAGCCGTATCCTGATCTGAGCTGAGCCTCTGCCCATCTTGATATGCTGATAGTCCAGCACCTGATAAAGCTGTCCGTCAAGCACAATGGTAATGCCCTTTTTAAGTTCGCCAGCGTCAATCATGCTATTAATCCTCCGTTCAAACGGGACTTTTTACCTGCGGTAGTCAGGGCCAGCACTTTACCTCCGTAGATAGTAACAGTATCTTCTATCCTGACTCCGCCCCATCCGGGCAGGTAGATCCCGGGCTCGACTGTAAAAACCATTTTCTCCAAAAGTATATCATCGGCGGACGGTCCCAGGCGCGGCCATTCGTGGGCATCCAGGCCGATGCCGTGCCCCAGGCCATGCCCGAAGCACTCCCCGTAGCCGGCCCTATCAATAATATCACGAACCAGCTTATCCGCAGTACCGGCGCTCATGCCGTCTTTGATCAAAGCAATGGCGGTTGTCTGTGCGCCCAGCACTGTATTGTAGACTCTATTGAACTGGTCATCCATTTTCCCAACCACGTAGGTGCGTGTTATATCGCAGCAATAGCCGTTATGCCTGGCCCCGAAATCAATGGTTATAGGTTCTCCTTCCTCAATGGCCCTGTCCGTCGGCCTGGCATGTGGCAGTGCCGAGTTTAGCCCTGAGGCAACGATTATCTCGAAAGGCAGTGTCTCGCTGCCCTCCTGCCGGATGCAGCTCTCGATCTGCCATGCCAGCTGTTTCTCCGTTAAGCCGGCCGTAATGGTCGGGACTATCTTCTCCAGAGACCTGTCCGCAATTGCGCAGGCTTTTTTAATATCTGTGAGCTCTTCAGCATCCTTGACAGCGCGCAGCTTTTCTACCATGCCCCTGACAGGTATGACCTGGAAACTGTCGTTGGCCGACTGCGCAGTGCGGCAGACGGAATGGTAGGTGGTAAGAGAGAGATGGTCGGATTCAACGCCGAGCTTGACGATACCCATACCGGCCACCAGTCCGGCCAGCCAGTTGCTGATATCTCCTTTTATATACAGGACTTCAAGATCCGGCGCCTGCTGCCGGGCCTGCTCCACGTAGCGGAAATCCACTGCCAGGCTGACTCTTTCATTTGATATAACGAGCCAGCCGGCACTGCCGACAAAGCCTGAAAGGTAGCGTCTGTTGCTGTCGGAGCCGATGAGCGCGCCGTCTATACCGTATGAGGCGAAGGTGTCGCGCAATGAAGACAGTCGGTTCAAGCTCCTGCTCCTGGTATCAGCAAAGGCGGTTCAAGGCGGCGGTCATAGTATCAGGCCTTCTTTTTACGGGCATGATATGTTTTTCCCTGTCCGAAGATCTTCTTGGTCGTTTTACATTCAGGGTATTTGCTGCAGGCCAGGAATTTGCCATAGCGTCCGGTGCGTATGACCATTGCTTCGCCACAGTTGGGACATTTCTCGTCCGACGGCTCGGGAGCAGGGCCGTGGTTGACAGCCACGTTTTTCTTGCCCATGCAGTTGGGGTAATCCGAGCAGGCCCAGAATTTGCCGAAGCGGCTTGATTTTAAGACCATCTCCTTGCCGCATTCGGGACACTTTTCCTCCGATTTGATCACCACCTTCTGCAGCTTCTCCTGTGCCCTGGCCAGATCAGTCTCGAAGGGGGTATAAAACGACTTTATCACCGATTGGCGGTCCATCGTGCCCTTGGCGATCTCGTCCAGGTCCGTCTCCATCCTGGCCGTAAAATTGAAATCGATGATGTTGGGGAAATTGCTCACCAGCAGGTCGTTGACAATGATGCCGATCTCCTCGGGCCGTAGCTTGCCGCCGTCTTTATACACATATTCCCGGTCCAGGATTGTGGAGATAATCGGTGCATATGTGCTGGGCCTGCCTATGCCCTTTTGTTCCAGCGCTTTAATCAGCGTAGCCTCGGTATAGCGCGGTGGTGGCTGAGTGAAGAACTGCTCGGGGAACAGGTCGATCAGGTTGAGGGGCTCACCTTCCTTCAACTGCGGGATGGCGGCGGACTTGAAGTCATCGAACTCGTCCTTCTCCTCATCGCGTCCTTCCGTGTATAGCGCCATGAAACCCGGGAAACGTAGCGAGGAAGCTTTGGTGCGCAGCAGGTATATCGTCTTGTTTTTCGCGTATTCAGCTTCAATATCAACGGTCAACGTATCGAACAGAGCAGCGGACATCTGGCTGGCTACGGCCCTTTTCCAGATCAATTCGTAGAGTTGGAACTGGTCCTTATTGAGGAATTTCTTGATCGCCGCCGGCTCGCGATGTGCCCTGGTCGGACGTATGGCCTCGTGCGCTTCCTGTGCCATTTTAACTTTCTTGGTGAAAAACCTGGGCGCCGCAGGCAGGTGCTGTTTGGAGAAGTTGGCCGCTATGTAGGACCGCATCTCCTCAACGGCGGAAGCCGCCATGTGGGTTGAGTCGGTCCTCATGTAGGTTATCAGGCCGGTATCGCCTTCCTCGCCGATGGGCAATCCCTCGTAAAGCTGCTGGGCGATGACCATGGTCTTTTTTGCTGTGTAGTGCAGCTTGCGCCAGGCCTCCTGTTGCATGGTGCTGGTAATAAAAGGCGGCGCGGATTGGCGTGCGACCTCTTTCTTCTGCACCGACTTAACCGAGTACTCGGACTGGCGCAGATTCAGTATGACGCTTTCGCAGTGGTCGGTATCGGGTATATCCAGTTTCCCGTTGCCTGCCAGCCCAACCAGTGAAGCCCTGAAATTAACGCCTTTTTTTATTCGTTGTACGAGCTCGGCTTCAATCGTCCAGTATTCGTTCGGGATAAACTTCAGTATCTCTTTTTCACGGTCTACGATCAGCCTGACTGCGACGGATTGCACCCGCCCGGCCGAAAGCCCCTTGAGGACTTTCTTCCAGAGCAGCGGGCTCAGCTTGTATCCGACAAGGCGGTCGAGTATACGTCTGGCCTGTTGCGCATCGACCATCTTCATATCGATGGGACGGGGATTTTTAAATGCCTCCTCGACAGCTTCTTGTGTGATTTCATGGAAGGTCACGCGCCTGAGCGGGATATTATCCTTCTGAAGGTTGGCGGCTTTGATCAGATGCCACGAGATAGCTTCACCCTCGCGGTCCGGGTCTGTGGCCAGGTATACGGACGAGGCGCTGTTGGCCAGTTCCCTGATCTCCTTGAGCACCGACTTTCTCTCGGATATATTCTTATACTCGGGCTCGAAGTCGTTGTCGATGGATATTCCCAGTCTGTCTGACGGGAGGTCCCGGACATGTCCCATGGACGCCCGTATGACATAGCCCTTGCCCAGTATTTTACCCAGTGTTCTGGCCTTGGCGGGTGATTCAACTATTACAAGTTTTACAGTCATATTCTTCTCAACAATATCGTAATTAATATTTCAGCCTGCTGCTTAAAGCATAGGTCATGCCACCTGTTGGCCTGACCAGGCCGTTCAGCTCCATGATGGCCAGGCAGCTTATAACCGTTGATGTATCCAGTCCGCTGGCCCGGCATATCTCGTCGACGTGGGCCGGCTCATCGGAAATGTATTTTATTATAATCGATTCGTTTCCGCCGGGGGTAAGAGCATCTTTCATCTCCATCTGGCGGGATATAACCGGGAGGCACAACTCTTCCAGTATATCGAGATGGTTCCTGACCAATTTGGCGCCGTCCTGGATCAGTCTGTTAGGGCCGCGGCTCATACCGGAGAGTATGCTGCCCGGCACGGCGAAGACCTCCCTGTTTTGATCGACTGCAAATCCGGCTGTTATCAGCGCCCCACCCTTCTCGCCGGATTCTACCACCAGCACACCGCGGCTCAGGCCGCTCAGTATCCTGTTTCGCCGTGGGAAATTCTCCGGCTTGGGTTTCGTTCCCAGGGGATGCTCGCTGATCAGAGCACCGTTCTCAAGTATATCTTTGGCCAGCTTGAGGTTTTCCGGCGGGTAGACGATGTCCAGGCCGCAGGCGAACACCGCGATGGTCCGTCCGTTTGATTCCAGCGCCGCCCTGTGCGCGATGGTGTCTATGCCCCTGGCCAGGCCGCTGATTATGGTTATGCCGTTGAGAGCGAGATTGCCCACGATATCCTCGGTTACCTGCCTGCCGTAGGATGTGGCCCTTCTGGTGCCCACCACGGCAACGCTGTCAGCGTCCGCGGCATCCAGAGAGCCGCGAATGTATAAGACAGCCGGATAATCGTGCGTCTCCTTGAGCAGCGCAGGGTAATCCGGCGATTCAAACGTTATAACCTTGATGCGGTACTTATCGATAAGAGCCAGGTCCTTATCGAGGTCTATACCAGGACGGCTGGCAAGAAGGCTATCTGCCGTTCCGGCGTCAAGCCCGGCTTTGAGCAACTCCGGTCCGGGCGCGGCCCAGGCCTTTTCGAGGCTCCCAAAACGGTTCTTGAGTAAAGCAAGCCTGACCCTGCCGATGCCGGGCACCCTGGTGAATCCGATCCAGTATTTGATTTCGCTGTATTCAGGCATATAAATCGAGGTATTTTAACACAAGCACCCGTAATGCAATAAAAGGCGGGCGAAAAAATGGCGTATGGAAGGACTGATGAACGGTTTGAGATGAGGAGCGGTGGATTATACCGTCTCGTCGCTGCTGAGCATCCTGTTGATCTCGGGCATAACATCCTGCGCCGCTTTGTACCCGGCCGCTATGGCTTCCTGGCCGCGGTGGAACTCGTAGATCTCTATGTTTCTGACGTCCGGCTCAATCATAATATCGGCTTTCAGTATACTGGCGCGCACCATCTCATATTCCATCAAGTAGAAGGATTGCAGAAGAGTATTCATAATACCCGGCGCCCTGGTCGATTCCTTGTTGCCGGTCAATCCCAGATGGATGCGTTCCCTGGGATTGTTCAGCACATTTACCGCAATGGTAAAAGTGGCGCCCATTGACCTGACGACATCCGCCGGAACAGGATTAAGCGTACCCCCATCCACCAGGAAGCGGCCGCTGTAATTCACCGGCACGAAAACTACGGGGATGGAGATACTGGCGCGCACAGCCTTGAGCAAGGAACCCTGGCTGAGAATGACCTGCTCGGCCGACTGAATATCGGCGGCGACGGCGGCGAATGGGATCTTGCAATCACTGATATTTCGGTCTCCGATAATGGGTTTTAGAAAGTTCTCGACCCTGTTGCCGGTAAGGAAGCCCACGCGGATGAAGGTGAACTTGGGGTCCAGCAGATGTGTGATCTTGCGCAGGTTGGTCGAGAGGGCCAGTTCCTCAACGTCCTCTATCTGCCCGTCTGCAGCATAGCAGGCGCCGACCAGTGCCCCCATGCTGGTCCCGGCTATCATATCGATGGGGATGTCGGCTTCGCGCAGTGCCTTGATAACCCCGATATGCGCCAGTCCCAGCGCAGCGCCGCTTCCCAGTGCCAGGCCGATCTTTACATCTTGATTCATGTCAGTGAACACTGCGCCTTATCTTTCCAGTTCCACCATTGCAATTTGTCCGGGCTTCGGCCGCCGTTTGCATAGTACACCGCTGTGCGATACACGTATAAAAGGCACTTATCCTGCCTCACGCCAGCATATTTGTTGGAAAGATCATAAAGCTTTTCCGCATTCATATTTTTTAGATCGCTAATGGAGTAAATACCTATATTATTCAGGTCCTGTGCAATTGATTTTCCAACACCTGGAATCTCCCTTAATGAACCGGTCTTATTATAGCTGTTTTTCATAATGATAGAACCAACCAACCACTTCTCGCGCGGCTTTCGCGCTGCTCGTTCAAAACGCCATCTTGGAGAATGATATGGCGGAGAGGATGGGATTCGAACCCATGGTAGCGGTGAAGCTACACGCGCTTTCCAGGCGCGCCTGTTAGGCCACTCCAGCACCTCTCCTGATAAAAAAATGGCGGAGAGGGTGGGATTCGAACCCACGAGGCTCTCGCCCACCGCTTTTCGAGAGCGGCACCATCAGCCACTCGGTCACCTCTCCGCTGTGTGTCTATTATATCACCACGGATACGCCTGAAAAAACTGCGATTGACTGATGGCTGTCTAAGCTCCCCCGCCTGCACGAACTACCTAAGGTCATGATTGAATAGTTCACTGCCCGGTGATATCATTTCAGTCTGGTTAACTATTCAGGTTAAGCTGCTGCTGAGGAGGTATGGCAATGTATAAGAAAATAATGGTGCCGCTGGACGGCTCACAGATCGCTGAATGTGTGATACCTCATATTGAAACAATCGCTAAAAAATCCGCCGCAAAGGTGGAGCTGGTTACCGTGATAGAACCGCTGGAGATTCCTACCAGGGGGCAGATCGCCATAAGCGATGACGAGATCAAGCAGATCGATGCTGAAGGTAAAAAGGAGGCCAACAAATACCTTGATCAGGTATCCGACCGGCTCACAAAGGCGGGCATCAAAGCCGAGACCGTGATATTGAGCGGCAGGGCGGCTGATCGGCTTACAAGATACGCTATAAATAATGAGGTGGATCTTATCATCATGGCTACACACGGGCGCTCGGGCATCTCGAAATTATTCTGGGGCAGTGTGGCGGAGAAGATACTCCGGGCCACCGATATACCCGTCTTATTAATCAAAACGACTACTTCCGAAATGGATTCCTGATAATCCAGCACCAGGCTCTTATCGATATTTAAGGATTATATCAACCTGAGCTTACACTCTAATTGAGCGATGAACAGTAATTTTTTCACCGCGCAGGTGCCTGATCAGCCGGTAATAGCCATAACCGTTGGGCTGTCCCTGGTTATTCTGGCTGTGCTGATACTACCGTTTGTCATAAAGAGGATTGAGGAAAACCTGGAGATATTCTTCGTGATCATGGGAGTCTTCGCCGTGACCATCTCCGGTCTGTGGAGCCAGGAACTGGTGATCGAAGCGCTCAAGGCGCCGGTCGTGATCAGCAATGTACCCATCGGCATTTTCCAGGTGGTACTGGTCTTTGGATTGCTCATACATTACTTTAATAAAGCGTTCTGTGGGGGAGTTCTGTCGCTGGCTTCCAGGCTCGGTTGGAGGTGGTTTGCCTTTCTTATGATACTGGTCTGTGGATTGATTTGCAGCGTGGTTTCAATCATCGTTACCGCGGTATTGCTCTCGGAGATCATCGCCGCCATTCCTCTGGAAAAAAAAGAGAAAATAAAGTTCGCCGTGGTGGCATGTTTTGCCATGGGGCTGGGCGCAGTCCTCACCCCCGTGGGTGAGCCGCTTTCGACCATACTGGTTTCCAAGCTGTCCGGTCCGCCCTTCCATGCCGGGTTCCTTTTCTGTCTAAAGGTGTTTGGCGTATACGTAATACCCGGCGTTGCCGCCATCGCCCTGTTCGGTGCATTTTATATCGGCCGGCATATCGACGTCGATAACTTCAAACACAAGAACGAATACACGGAGACGCTCAGTACCGTTATATTTCGGGCTATACGCGTATATTTTTTCGTGGCTGCATTGATATTGCTGGGGGAGGGCATGAAACCCATCATTGTCTGGTACGTAGTGCATGTGCCCGCGATCGCCCTCTACTGGATTAACATTATTTCTGCGGTGCTCGACAATGCGACACTGACGGCTGTGGAGATAGGTCCGAGCATGGCCTTGTCACAGATCACGGCTATCACCATGGGGCTGCTGGTAGCGGGTGGCATGCTGATACCGGGCAATATACCCAACATCGTAGCCGCCGGTCGGATCAAGATCAGCATGAAAGAATGGGCCATTATCGGCGTTCCCATAGGACTGGTCTTACTAATAGTCTATTTTCTAGTCCTGCTGCCGCAATTCTTATATACGGCCGGCGCTTGATTTGCCAAATAAAAAATAAACTTGATATACTTAACAACCTATCGCGGACCCGGAAATGGAAGATGTCTGACTAATTGATTTCTGTGCCCCTGTAGCTCAGGGGATAGAGCACCGGCCTCCGGAGCCGGGTGCGAGGGTTCAAGTCCCTCCAGGGGCGCATCGGACCCGAATATACTTAAGCAGGGATAGATGAAACAAGGGACAACTATCGAAATTCGCTGGCACGGCCGTGGAGGCCAGGGAGCGGTTACCTCCGCCGAGTTGACCGCGCTGGCCGCCATGCGCGAGGGCAAGTTCGCCCAGGCCTTCCCCAGCTTTGGCCCCGAGAGGCGCGGGGCACCCGTGCTGGCTTTTAACCGCATCAGCCAGGACACGCCCATCCGCATCCGTTCAGGTGTGGTAAAGCCGGACATCGTGATAGTGCTCGATCCCGGGCTGGTAACCCTCATAAATGTGGTGGACGGATTAAAACCAGGCGGGGCACTGATCGTCAACAGCACCCGCGCTGTCGACGACCTCAAGCAGGAGTTCAACGGTGACTGGAAGCTGGCGGTGGTCAATGCATCTTCCATCGCAAGGGAACTGCTGGGGGTTAATATTGTCAATACCACCATGCTGGGTGCCCTGATCAGGGCCACCGGTATCATTAATATAGAATCTCTGAGTGAGCCGCTGGCCGAGAAGTTCGGCGCGCGCTCCAAGGCCAACTTTGAAGCATGCAATCGCGCTTTCAAAGAGACGATATTGGATGAGATAACCACCGGCGGGCCCAAAAAACAGAAAAGTTTTCAGGCCGAGAAGCTGCCCAAATGGAACGAGTTGCTGGTGGGATGTGCTGTCACCGATGCGGGAAACACCAAGCAGTTCTGCACCGGAAACTGGAAATCGGAGCATCCGGAATGGAATAATGCCGTCTGCATCCAATGTGGCATATGTTCACTTTATTGCCCCGAGGCCTGCATCAGCCAGCAGAGCGACGGCTATTTTCGCTCCGATCCCTTCTTTTGCAAGGGCTGTGGCATCTGCGCACAGGAGTGCTGGACCAGGGCTATTAAAATGGTTGAGGGACCTTAATCATGGAATCGAAACGTATCGGTATTGAAGCATCTCTGGCCATCGCTGAGGCTGTTAAACTGGCCAATACAGATGTCATTGCCGCGTATCCCATAACTCCACAAACTCACATTGTGGAAGGGCTGGCCGAGATGGTGGCCAACGGCGATCTCGATGCCGAATACATACCTGTCGAATCGGAGCACTCCGCCATGAGCGCATGCCTGGGCTCCAGCGCCGTCGGCGCCAGGACATTCACCGCCACTGCAGGACAGGGACTGATACTCATGCACGAGGTAGTTATGGTGGCGTCCTCGATGCGCCTGCCCATCGTTATGACGGTGGCCAACCGCGCCCTCTCCGGACCGCTCAACGTCTGGGGTGATCAGTCCGATGCCATGATTACCAGGGATGCCGGTTGGATTCAGTTCTTTGTGGAAAACGGCCAGCAGGCCTTCGACCACGTGATATGCAGCTTTTATATCGCAGAGCACCCGGACGTCCTGCTGCCCGTCATGATAAATGTGGACGGATTCCATGTCTCACATGTGATCGAGCCCATCGAGATTCTCGACCGGAAGACTGTCGATGAATTCCTGCCTCCCTACAAGCGCAGGTACACGCTGGACCCGGATAATCCTGTATCCATGGGCTGTTTCGCAGCGCCAAATCTATATACTGAGACCAGGAAGGATCTGGATAACGCGGTGCGCGAGTCCAGGAAGGTGATACTTGATGTATGGCATAAATATGGCGAACTCACAGGGCGGCATTACAAGCCGATTGAATATTACAAGGCTGACAGGGCTGAAACACTGCTGGTGACAGCGGGCGGATACAGCGAAAATGCCATGGACGCCATCGATAAGATGCAGAGTGAGGGCAAGAAGGTCGGCCTGGTCAGACTCCGCCTTTGGCGTCCTTTCCCCTATGAGGATATGATTGAGGCACTGTCGGGAGCCCGCAACGTTATCGTTTTCGACAGGGCGATATCTCTCGGCGGTCCGGCACCGATCTGCTCGGAGATCAGGGCGGCCCTCTATTCGCTTGAAAAAAGGCCGCATATCGTCAGCATTGTCGGCGGATTAGGCGGACGCGACGTATCGCCGGATGATTTTGAAAAGATCATCGATATAGGATTGGAACGTATTAAGTCCGGACGCACGGATGAAACATACATGTATGGAGTGAGAGAATAGTGGAAACTCTCAGTATTTATGTCCCCAAACTGGTCACCAAAGGCGAATATATTGCCTCAGGTCACCGGGCATGCTCGGGCTGTGGTGAGGTGTTGGCCGTGCGTTACGTGTGCAAAGCACTGGGTCGCAACACCATCATCTCCAATGCTACAGGCTGCATGGAGATCATCTCGTCGCCTCTTCCTGAATCAGCCTGGGAGGTCCCCTGGATCCACACCATCTTCGAGAATGCCTCGGCCGTAGCGTCCGGCATCGAATCCGGCATCAAGGCGCTCAGACGCAAGCACGGGTATACCAAGGAGGTAAAGGTCGTAGCCATGGGTGGTGACGGTGGCACGGCGGACATCGGCCTGCAATCGTTGTCAGGCGCACTGGAAAGGGGACATGATTTCCTCTACGTTTGCTATGATAACGAAGCTTATATGAATACCGGCATCCAGCGCTCCAGCGAAACGCCTTTCGGCGCATCGACCACCACCGCGCCGGCAGGCAAGAAGAGCATGGGGCAGCATACCTGGAAGAAGAACATGCCCGCCATAGCAGCTGCACACAATATCCCGTATGTGGCGACGTCATGCTCCAGCTATCCATTTGACATAATGGCTAAGGTTGAAAAAGCTATTAAAATTAAGGGTCCGACATATATTCACATCCTGTCCGTCTGCCCCACCGGCTGGCGCTGTCCGTCCAGCCAGACCATCAAAGTCGGCCGGCTGGCGGTCGAGACGGGCATCTTTCCGATTTACGAGATCGAGAACGGCAAGTACAAGTTGAATATCGACCTTCCCCATTTGAGGCCTGTAGAGGATTATCTGAAACTGCAGGGAAGGTACCGTCATCTGACAAAGGAAAGTATCGCCGAGATACAGGTAAAGGTCGTCGAGGAGTATAACAAGGTCAGACATCTTGCGGGACTGAAGAAAATAAAATGACAGATAAAGTAGCCGCGATCGTTAAGAAATACGGCAGCCACAGCAGTCAGCTGGTGTCCATACTTCAGGACATCCAGGCGGAATATAACTATCTGCCACGCACGGCGCTGGACAAGCTGAGCAAAAAACTGGATATACCGCAGAGCCATGTTTACAGCATGGCGACTTTCTTCCGTGCCTTCAGCCTGAAGGAGAGGGGCAAGCACATCTGCAATGTCTGCCAGGGTACCGCCTGCCATGTGCGTGGCGCCGACCTGATACTGGAGGCGCTGGAGCGCCAGCTCGGTGTCGAACGAGGCCAGACCACGGCCGACCGGGGTTTTACATTGGAGACCGTGAACTGCATGGGCTGCTGCGCCACCGGTCCGGTGGTCAAGATCGATGACGAGTTCTTCGGGCATATGACCAATGACAAGGTCGAGCCCATGTTAAGTAAATTTAAAGAATAGTATATATGGCAAGTAAGTTAAAGACCGCCAAGGCGCTGGCTGCTTTACAAAAGAAGCTGGCAGAAGAGATGGACACGGAGAAGTGCCGCATCTCGCTGTGCAACGGCACGGCCTGCAGGCCGTACGGCAGCAATCCCGTGGCGGATGCCTTTAAAGCAGAGATCGAGAAGCGCGGCCTGGCTGACCAGGTGGAATTCAAGATCACGGGCTGCCACGGCTTCTGTGAGCGAGGTCCCATCGCCATTGTTGAGCCCGGAAATGTGTTTTATCAGAGGATCCAGGTCTCGGATGTACCCGAGATACTGGATAACACCGTCCAGAAAAAGGCGCCCATCGAGAGGCTGCTTTTCAAACAGGATGCAGGCGCAAAAGCCGTAGCACGGCAGAACGATATACCGTTCTATACTGATCAGCAGCGCATCGTGATGGGCAATAACGCCAGGCTCGATCCGACCAACATCGAAGACTATATCGCTATCGGCGGATATTCAGCCCTTTCTAAAACTTTATTCGATTTACAGCCCGACGCCATTATACAAATGGTCAAGGATTCAGGGCTGAGGGGCCGTGGTGGCGGAGGCTTCCCCACGGGAACCAAATGGGAGACCTGCCGCAAAGCCCACGGCGACATAAAATATGTTATCGTCAACGCCGACGAGGGCGATCCCGGCGCATATGCCAATGAAGGCCTGTTGACCGGCAATCCCCATAGCGTGCTGGAGGGGCTGATAATCGGCGCCTTCGCCATCGGCTCTCACCAGGGGTACATTTATGTGCGCAACGAGTATCCTCTGGCGCTCAAGAACATCACGATGGCCATCGAGCAGGCTGAGAAGCTCGGTCTGATCGGTAAAAATATTCTCGGGTCGGGCTTCGATTTCAGTGTGCGGGTCAACAGGGGTGGCGGCGCTTTCGTCTGCGGAGAATCGACCGCTTTGATGGCATCGTTGGAAGGCAAGACCGGTGAGCCTAGGGCCAAATATATACATACCGTGGAAAGGGGACTGTGGGATAAGCCGAGCTGCCTTAATAATGTGGAGACCTGGGCCAACATACCTCTGATTATCAACAACGGCGCCGGGTGGTTCAGCAAAATAGGCGCTTCGGGCAACAGCGGCACCAAGATATTCTCCCTGACGGGAAAGGTGAACAATACCGGTCTGGTGGAAGTCCCCATGGGCATTAAGCTCAGGGACATCATCTTCGATATCGGCGGAGGCATACGCGGCGGGAAGAAATTCAAGGCCGTTCAGACAGGCGGTCCCTCGGGCGGCTGCCTTCCCGAGAAGCTGCTCGATTCGCCCGTGGATTTTGATTCACTGTTGAAGGCCGGCTCGATGATGGGCTCGGGCGGCATGATCGTGATGGACGAGGACAACTGCATGGTGGATACGGCGCGCTACTTCCTCACCTTCCTTGAGGAGGAATCCTGCGGAAAATGCGTGCCCTGCCGTGAAGGCGTCAAGAGGATGCGCCAGATACTGACCGATATAACCGAGGGCAAGGGACAGGTCAGTGACTTGGAGCTATTAACCGAGCTTGCTGCTCACCTCAAGGACAGCGCTCTATGCGCGCTTGGCAGCTCCGCCCCCAATCCGGTGCTCACCACCATCCAGTATTTTAAAGACGAGTACGAAGCTCATATCAAGGACAAAAAGTGTCCGGCCGGTGTGTGTAAGGCTTTGATTCGCTTCAGTATTATAAATGAGAAATGTCCGGGATGCGCCAGGTGCGTTAAGCCCTGCCCCACGCAGGCTATCACCTTTATGGGCAAGCAGAAGCCGGTTGTTCTGGATCAATCCAAGTGCATCAAGTGCCGCACCTGTTTTGATATCTGCAAGATGGGAGCTGTGAGCATTGAGTGAACTGGTAAACCTGACCATCAACGGCAATAAATACACTGCCGAGAAAGGCAGCATGGTGCTGCAGGTTGCCCGCGACCACGGCATCAGGATACCCACGCTCTGCAATCACGAGGCCATCGAGCCCTTCGGCGCATGTAGGCTGTGCATCGTCGAGGCCACGCGCGGAAACAGGACACGCATCGTCACCTCCTGCCTTTATCCGGTGGAGGAAGGGCTGGTGGTTCAGACTGATTCGCCGCGCATCGTACGCAACCGCAAGATGCTGCTGGACCTGCTGCTGGCCAGGTGCAGTGAGAACAAAGTAATAAAAGAGTTGGCTGCCGAATACGGGCTTGAGAAGCCCTCCTTCCGTGAGGAGTACTGGGAGAAGCACGACTGCATTGTCTGCGGGCTATGCGTGCGGGCCTGCGAGCAGGTTGTGGGCGTGAGCGCCATCAGCCTGGTCAACCGCGGCGTCTCCAAGGAGCCCAAGCCACCCTTCTTGGAGAAAGCTAAGGCTTGTATCGGCTGCGGCTCCTGTTATTACGTTTGTCCCACCGGTGCGGTGAAGATGGAGGAGAAGAACGGCGTCCGCCATATATACAATTGGGAGGTGGCGTTCAAGCTGAAGAAGTGCCCCAAGTGCGGCATGGAGTGGGCGCCTGAGGCCCAGCTTGAGTATATCCGCAAGAAGTGGAAGCTCGAACCCGGATTCTTTGACCTCTGTCCGAACTGCCGGTAATCGCCGGGCCGATTCGACAGCCTATTTCTTGACTCTGTATTTTCCCCAATCTATACTTTTGTCCTGCGGGGTGTAGCGCAGCGGTAGCGCGCATGGTTTGGGACCATGAGGCCGGTGGTTCAAATCCACTCACCCCGACCATAGATATTGATTTCGGTCATTTGAACACATGGTTCGTCAGGAAGCAAAATAATAACTGGATATAACAAAGACCTCATGGTCTTTGAGGCGGGGTAAGGTCAGCGATGAACCTCTGTCCGTGCGGAATGTAGTTACAATAATTGAACGTGAGATTGCGCTGGTAAAAAGCAGACTATCAAATCAGAGGAAGCAAAGACGAAACGTTGTTTATTCCAGGTAATCTTTGAGCTTGCGGCTCCGGCTGGGATGTCGTAGCTTACGTAGTGCTTTGGCTTCGATCTGACGGATACGTTCCCTGGTCACGTTAAACTCTTGACCAACCTCTTCAAGCGTCCTCGCTCTGTCATCCTCCAGACCAAAGCGCAACAGGATTACCCTTCTCTCCCTATCGGTAAGCTCGGCCAGGACTTCATTTATCTGCCCTCTCAGCAATCCGATAGTGGCCGTCTCACTCGGCCCTATTGCCGTCTTGTCCTCTATGAAATCGCCCAGGTGGCTATCACCTTCATCTCCCACAGGCGTCTCCAGTGATATCGGGACCCTGGTTAATTTCATTATTTCGTTTACCTTTTCAACCGAAAGCTCCATCGCAATGGCGATCTCTTCAATATTCGGTTCGCCCCCGGTTTCCTGGTTCAACTGTCTCCTTGTCCTCATCAGCCTGTTTATGTTTTCCACCATGTGAACAGGTATCCTGATGGTACGTGACTGATCGGCGAGGGCCCTGGTAACCGCCTGCCTTATCCACCATGTAGCGTAGGTGCTGAATTTAAAACCACGCCTGTATTCAAATTTATTCACGGCGCGCACCAGCCCTATGTTCCCTTCCTGTATCAGGTCCAGGATGGGTAAATTGCGCATACCGTATTTCTTGGCAACACTTACTACCAGCCGCAGGTTGGCCTCGATAAGATGCCTGGCAGATTTATCAGCATCTCTCTTTACACTATCGGAATATTGTCTGAAGTGACCGATCAGCGGTCGAAGCTTCAAAAGCAAGCCCTCGTCCACGGGCTCTCCCAACAGCAATCCAAGCTCATCCCATGAAGTCAGGCTCCCTGCGGCATTGTAGACCTTCAGGGGCAACAGCCGGCTGTAGACGGATATATCGGCAATATCGTGCCAGACCTCTGTGAAGGTCTTCCCGCAACCGGCGCTTACTTTTTCAACAAAGGATATTTCCACGATGCCGTCTACTGCAGCTCGCAGTTCCGGCCTGAGAATAGACTGTTTGAAATGGTTTCCACATTCAATTCCCAGGTTTATATATAAAGCAGAGATGACCGGGTGGACAGAGACCAATTTACGCAAACTGGCAATTATTACGCTTAGCTCCGTTTCGCAATGGTCCGGATTGGCCCTGCAATGTTTTTCCAGCGCCGCGAGATACCGCCCATCCTCGACTCTTGCGGCTAATGAACGCTCCTCCTTCGCAGTAAGAAGGTCCACCCGGCCGATTTCACGCAGGTACAGGTGTATCGGGTCATCATAAAAATCCACCGCATCAGCCGCTGCACCGGGCGGGGGCTTGCCGTATAGCTCCAACGCGCCGGTGTCTTCCAGCCCGTGCTCAATGAATACCAGATCCTGCCATAGAGCGGCAGTGGGAGCGAATTCATCGACTCCTTTCTCGCCAAAAACATCCAGTGGGACGTCATGCTCCATGGTTGTCTGCAGGTCTGGTATTGACAGAACCGGGGTTGAAATGCAGTTGCTTTCAACCCCGGCGCCCTTTTTATTTATCAATATTAATATTTTCTCGCGCCGCGCATACTGACCACTTAACTAATGGTTTAAAAACGGGGGCTTCTGAACCGTGAATAAATTAAGGCGGGGTAGTGCGTTAATGTAATTCAGTCAGCTACAGCCGGGGCGAAACCACCTACTTAACTATACGTTTAAAAGCCATATCAATCAAATGCGTTGATTTATTGCATCTGTTAGAAATGACATTGGCATATCGTATAGCAAAACGCTCTCGACAAACGCTACCGTTCCACTTACTGCTACCTCGTCATCCACCCTTTCTAACTCGGGCTTACACGTAAACATCGTGACAGTGAAGATTGTTTTTTGTACCGCTGAACTTGAAATTCTTAACAATTGCGTTGAGTTTACCAAGTATACCAATTATCAACCCGCCACTGATCGAAGCACATGAAAAATAATGAAATTTTGCCTTGACTATTTAATAGCTATATTGATAGTCATATATTGAAAAGAGGCAAGGGGTTGCTGCCTTTTAGCCAGCTTGTTTTAGGACCATGAGGCCAGTGGTTCAAATCCACTCACCCCGACCAGTTCATCCATCTAGAAGCCATGAATAAACCTGTATTTGACGAGAGGTTGGTTGCGCCATGCGGGATAAACTGCGGCATCTGTAAAGCATTTTTAAGAAAGAAGAATCCCTGCTACGGATGTAATTTCGTCCATGACAACCATCCCAAGACCATAGTGCTCTGTCAGTTAAGGACCTGCCGGAAGCGTGCGGCTAAATACTGTTTCAGTTGTGACGCGTTCCCTTGCCATCGATTGAAACACCTCGATAAACGGTATCGAACACGCTACGGTATGAGTGAAATCGAAAATCTGGAGTTCATCAGAGATAACGATATAAAGAAATTTCTTGAACGAGAACACGATAGATGAATTTCCGATAAAGGCATCCTCTGTATCCACGATAAGAAGTATTACCACGTCCCCTGACAGCAGTCAGCTTGAATTCTCAGCATACCGGGCTTGACACTAACCGTGAACGCTGTTATTATTTTGAACCAGATTCAGTGTTGTAATTCATTTGTATTGATTTAATTTATTTTCGTTCCAGTGAGGTTGAAAGGTATGGATGTGATCGAGACAAAGATCGACACCACCTCGGATGAATACCGCAGGAACTACGACTCCATGGTTGCCCGGGTCGCGGAGTTAAAGGAGGAGTTGAGGAAGGCCCGGGACGACCGTTCCCAGAAGTCTAAAGACCGCCTGGCTGCGCAGGGCAAAATGCCCATGCGAGAGAAGCTGGAGCGGCTGCTTGACCGCAATACTCCCTTTCTCGAGATCGCTCCGCTGGCTGCACGCGGTATGTACGACGGCATGATTCATGGTGGTGGATTGGTATCCGGCATTGGTATCGTCAGCGGCAAGGAAGTGATGGTCACCGGCAATGACGCAACCATCAAAGGCGGCTCTACCTATCCCCTGACCATGAAGAAGGCAATACGCATGCAAACCATTGCCATGCAGAATCGGCTTCCCCTCATCACACTGGTCGATTCCGCAGGTGGATACCTGCCGATGCAGTCCGAGGTTTTCCCCGACATAGATGACGGTGGGAGGGTCTTCTATAACCAGGCGATGCTCTCCAAGCTGGGAGTACCGCAGATTACCGCGGTTATGGGGCTTTGCACGGCAGGCGGCGCCTATATCCCGGCCATGTCGGACGAGGTTATTCATGTTAAAGGCATCGGCGCGATCTTCCTGGGCGGGCCTCCGCTGGTTAAGGCTGCCACCGGCGAGGAGGTGACGGCCGAACAGCTAGGCGGCGCCGATCTGCATTGCAGGGAATCGGGAGTCTCTGACTATTATGCCGAGGATGACGCCCACGCCATCGAGATTATCCGCAATATCATGGAATGTATGCCCGCCCGTGAGAAGGCGCGAATGCCCATGCATGAGCCCAAGGCACCTGTATATGATCCAAAGGAGATCTACGGTGTCGTCAGCAGGGAATTCAAGCTACCATACGATGTGCGTGAGCTGATAGCACGTATCGTGGACGGCAGCGAATTCCTGGAATTTAAAGAACTCTACGGCCCGACTCTTGTCTGCGGCTGGGCTTATATCCATGGCTATCCTGTCGGTATACTGGGCAACAATGGTGTCCTCTTCCCTGACAGCGCTAACAAAGGCGCACAGTTCATCCAGATATGCGACAGGCGTAAAATCCCCCTTATCTTTTTGCAGAACATCAGCGGATTCATGATCGGCAGGGAGTACGAGCGCACCGGCGTGGCCAAGAACGGACATAAAATGGTCACCGCTGTGGCCAACTGTACCGTACCCAAGTTCACCGTCATTGTCGGCGCATCTTTCGGAGCGGGGAACTATGCTATGTGCGGACGCGCCTACGAGCCGCGCTTCCTCTGGATGTATCCCAACGCCGAGATCGCTGTGATGGGTGGCGAACAGGCCTCCGGCGTGTTGGTGACGCTGCGCAACGACCAGCTCGCCAGAGAAGGTAAGCCTCCTCTAACGCCGGGCGAAGCAGACGAGATCTGCAGGCCCATCATTGAGGCTACAAAGAAGGAGAGCAACGCACTATACAGTACCTCGCAGCTCTGGGACGACGGTGTGCTCGATCCCGTGGACACAAGGGATGTACTGGGACTGGCCATCTCAGCTTCGCTTAATGCACCCATCCCCGACGACGTATTCGGTTACGGCATATTCCGTATGTAATGGTATAAAAAGCTAATCTCAGCGAGGAGACCTCACATTTTCAGTAAAATACTGGTGGCAAACCGTGGAGAGATCGCCCGGCGCGTTATGAACACCTGCCGGGAGATGGGTATCGCTACCGTAGCCGTTTATTCGGAGGCGGACCGCAAAGCAGTTCATGTCCTCAACGCCGACCAGGCCGTATTTCTGGGCGATTCGGACCCCTCCGAAAGCTACTTGAATATAGATAAAATCATCGCGGCGGCCAAACAGACCGGATCGGAGGCTATCCATCCTGGATACGGTTTCCTGGCCGAGAATCCCCTCTTTGCCGAGCGCTGTGAAAGTGAGGGCCTGGTCTTCATCGGCCCACCCTCTAAAGTCATCCGTGAGCTGGGGGATAAAACTGTTGCACGCCGCACCGTCATGGGGAGTGGCGTCCCGGTCATTCCGGGCATGAACAAGCCCGAGTCGGACACCCGGGTGCTCGCCGGCGAGGCTGAGAAGATCGGATATCCGGTACTGATCAAGGCTGCCGCCGGAGGTGGTGGCAAGGGTATGCGTGTCGTAACATCGCCCGGGGACTTTAATGAGGCCTGCGCATCGGCAACCAGCGAGGCAAAGAGGGCCTTCAGCGACGGATCCATCTACCTGGAGAAGTACCTTTCCCGGCCGCGCCACGTGGAGTTCCAGATCGTGGCTGACAGGCAGGGACATGTTGTCCACCTCTCCGAGAGGGAATGCTCCATACAGAGACGCCATCAGAAGATCATCGAGGAGACGCCCTCAACCATTATGACGCCCGAGCTGAGGGAGCGCATGGGGGCGGCCGCCGTTGCCGTGGCCAAAGCGTCCGGATATGTGAACGCTGGAACGGTCGAGTTTCTGGTGGACCAGCAGAGAAATTTCTATTTTTTGGAGGTCAACACACGCCTCCAGGTGGAACATCCCATCACCGAGATGATCACCGGCCTCGATATCGTGCGCATCCAGCTTGAGGTCGCCAGCGGGAACCCCCTGCCCTTCACACAGGAAGACGTGCGCAGCCGGGGACATGCCATCGAATGCCGCATTTATGCGGAGGACCCGGAGAAGGGATTCTATCCTTCCCCCGGAAAGATCATCTACATGCAGGAGCCGTCAGGACCCGGCATACGCAACGACTGCGGCATCTACTCCGGCTTTCAGGTGCCGGTGGAGTACGACCCGATCCTGTCCAAATTAATCGTCTATGCCGAAGACAGGAGCCAGGCCATAAAACGCATGATACAGGCGCTTGAGAACTACATCATTCTGGGAGTGAAAACTCCTGTGCCCTTCCTTATCGACGTGCTCAAGTCCGAGGCCTTCGCCAGAGGGGATACATCCACAGATTTTATCGATACCCATTTCTGCGGCTGGAAGCCCGATCGCTGCTATGCCGATGCCGCATGTGCCGCATTCATCATCGACGAGCTGACCCCCGCAGTTAAACCTAAAGCTGCGGCAGGGCAGGAGAACACAGAGCTGTCGCCCTGGCAGACTCTCGGACAGTGGGGAAGATAGATTGAAATTGAGATTGAAATTGAGATTGAGATTGAGATATGGATTACCGGCTTAAGCTTGATGAAAATGTGATCTCCTTTCACGCTGAGAAGAAGGGAGACCACGGTATTGCCCTTTCCCGCGACGGCCGTATTGTCGACATCGAATATACGGCTATCTCGGAATATCACCAATACCTCGTGGTAGACGGCTGTCCGCTGAATGTGTTCATTGCCCGTGACGGGAATACCAAGATGGTGGTGATCAGGGGTATCTCCTATTACATTGGTGACGCCGATGCCGCTGACAGCCGTTCCAGGGGAAAGAAAAGAGACCAGATCATACCTCAGGAGGTGACACCGCCCATGCCCGCGGTGGTGGTCAGGATACTCGTTTCCCCGGGCGACAGCGTAAAACAGGGTGACAGCGTGATCGTCGTCTCGTCCATGAAGATGGAGACGACTCTATCCGCACCCGCTGACGGCAAGGTGAGAGCGGTGAATGTCGCCAAGGGGGAAAAGGTGATGCCCGGACAGATATTAATCGATATCGATCGGGACACGGAGCCCCAGAATCAGTAGCCCGTTGCAGTCCTTTCATAAGCGCGAGATATTAATACAAGGAGGTAAAAGATGGAAGACCGACACTTGCTTTACCGCATCGAAGAGGGTGTGGGATATATCACCATCAACAGGGAACAGCAGAGAAACGCTATAACTCCGGAGGCGCTGGCACTGTTCCATCAATATCTGGACGAGGCGGAAAAAGACGGAAATATCCGTGCGCTGATGGTCACCGGCGCGGGGGACAAAGCCTTCTGCACCGGTGCGCAGCTCAGCGCCGGGGTCAATACGGGCGGATTGGATATCTTCGCCAGCTATGCCGACCTGCTGAACCGTATCGTGAGCTTTCCCAAACCGACCGTTGCACGGATCAAGGGGTTCTGCCTGGCAGGTGGTATGGGATTCATGCTGGCCTGCGATATCGTCATCGCCAGCGACGACTCTAAATTTGGTACGCCCGAGGTCAATGTCGGCCTGTGGCCTATGATGATCGGCGCGCTCATCTTCCGCAACGTGCTGCAGAAGAAGGCCATGGAAATGATACTGCTGGGAGAAAGAATGACGGCGCAAGAGGCTCTGAACATGGGGCTGATCACCAGAGTGGTCCCCGCAGGGGAGCTGGATGTGGAGGTAAAAAAAGTGCTCGATATTCTCACATCGAAGAGCCCTGTCGGCATGAGGATGGGAAAACAGGCATTCTACGCAGCGGCGAATATGCCGTTGAAGGAGTCCCTGCAATATCTGGCGGAGAGGATCAAGGACATCGCCGGCACTGAGGACGCCAAAGAGGGAATAACCGCCTTTATCGAGAAGCGGCCGCCCAAATTCACGGGGAAATAGAGGCTGTTACGCCTGCATAACAGTATATACACACAAAGGGAGGAGAACTGCCATGAGCTCTGAGAACAGAAAGGGAAAGGACAAGATCATTATTGCCAATTGCAGCGGCTTCTTCGGAGACCGGCTGTCCGCGGCCGCTGAGATGGTGCGGGGAGGTCCCATTGATGTCCTTACCGGTGATTACCTGGCGGAGCTCACCATGGCGCTGCTCTTCCGGCTGAAAATGAAGAACCCCGAGGCGGGATATACCCCCACCTTTCTCAAACAGATGGAAGAGATTATGGGAGAATGCCTCGATAAAAAGATCAAGGTGGTATCCAACGCAGGCGGATTGAATCCCAAAGGGCTGGCAGTGGAGCTTCGCAAGATAGCCGAGAAATTGGGGCTGCATCCCAGGATCGCCTGCATCGAGGGGGATGATCTCATGGCGCGGATCGCTGAACTGCAGGAGGCAGGAGAGTCCCTCGTTCACCTTGATAAAGGTATCTCTCTCAAGGACGGTGGCCTGGTGCCCATCACCGCAAATGCCTATCTCGGGGGATGGGGCATTGCCGAGGCCCTTAAAAGAGGCGCCGATATCGTGGTGAGCGGCCGCGTGGCCGACGCCTCGCTGGTAATGGGGCCTGCGGCCTGGTGGTTCGGGTGGAAGCGCGATGACTGGGATAAGCTTGCCGGCTCAGCGGTGGCCGGGCACATCGTTGAGTGCGCAGCCCAGGCCACGGGCGGGAATTATTCATTCTTCGATGAGGTACCTTCGTTCCTCAAGGTCGGGTATCCCATAGCCGAGATATCCGCCGATGGATCGTCGGTCATCACCAAGCATCCCGGCACGGGAGGCCTCGTTTCCGTGGACACCGTGAAGGCGCAACTCCTCTATGAGGTCAAGGACCCAAGCTATTTGACTCCTGATGTTTCGGCCCGCTTCGATACCATTAAAATATCTCAGGAAGCGCCCGACCGCGTCCGCATATCCGGCGTGCTGGGCGCCCCGCCCCCTGAAACCACCAAGGTGTGCATCAATTGCCTGGGAGGGTACAGGAATTCCACGACCGTTGTACTGACCGGTCTCGACATCGAAAAAAAGGCCAAAATAGTCGAGGATGCAGTCTTCGACAGCCTTGGAGGGAGAGGGCAGTACGCCCTTGAAGATGTACAGCTTAGCCGGTCCAACAGGGACGATCCCGAGATCAATGAAGAGGCTTTTGCCTACCTGCGGATATCCGTCATGGACCGCGACCAGAAGAAGGTCGACAGGTTTTCTTCGACGGTCATCGGGCTCGCGCTGGCAAACGTCCCGGGTTTCACCCTAACGGCCCCCCCGGCCAAAGGGACGATGGCGATCATCCACTGGCCGGCGCTCATTCCACAAAGCCGCATTAACCAGAAGATTATGATTAACAGCGACGAGTTTTCCGTCGGTTTTACCCCGACCGGGGCTGCGGTGAAGCCTCCTCAAGTGCAGAAAGTAGCGGTGACGCCTGTGCCGGCGGGTAAAAAGGTAAAAATACACTTCGGCCGTATCTATGCGACCCGCTCGGGTGATAAAGGTGGCAATGCCAACCTGGGTGTCTGGGGGAAGACGCCCGAGTCATATGCATTTCTCAGAGAGTTCCTGACAGTTAACAAACTAAAGGAACTGCTCAAAGACATGAGTAAATATGAAATAGAACGCTACGAATTTCCCAACCTGTACGCCGTCAACTTTTATATCAGGGGCGTCCTCGGTGAAGGCGTGGCTGCATCGTTGAGAAGCGATCCCCAGGCAAAGACCCTGGGCGAGTACCTGCGCGCCAGGATTGTCGAGGCGCCGGCGTCTATCGTTCCATAAATTGTTCACTCATCGCGGATAAAATATTGCCGGGAGGCAAGAAGCCGCCCGGTAGTGAAGGAGGTTGTTAGATGTCAGTATACGATGAGAGGCCCTGGGGTAAATGGTACGATCCGGGATTGAGTCCGGAGATAAAAGCCGTGGATGAAACATATGTGGACATGCTGGAGAAGGGCCTGAAATTCCGGCCGGAGACGGCGGCCTTCCATTTCCTTGGGATCACGATGACATACAAAGAGCTGGACCGGCTCTCCATGGGGTTCGCGTCTTACCTTCGCAAGCAGGGATGCAACCCGGGCGACGTAGTGGGCATCGACCTTCCTAACATTCCTCAATACTTAATAGCCCTGGCAGGCGCACTACGTGCGGGATGCGTGGTAACAGGCGTTTCTCCGCTGCTCACCCACAAAGAGATGGCCTACCAGTTGAATGATGCGGGCGCCAGCGTACTGGTAACGCTGGATGCGATCTATGAAAACCGTGTGCAGAAGATAAAAGGCGATATTCCACGGGTTACCTGCATAATCACAACCAACATAGCGGATTTTCTCCCGCCGCTTAAACGCATGCTGGGTAAACTCCTGAAGAAGGTCCCCACCGGCAAGGTGGAGCCCATCGCGGGGAAGCAGGTGATTTCGTTCAAGGATATCCTTTCAATGAGCCTGCCTGATATCGCGAGACCATCGGTCAAGCTGGATGATACCTGTCTCATCCAGTATACCGGCGGCACTACCGGCACTCCCAAGGGCGCTGTGCTGACCCATCGGAACATGGTCTCCAATTTCGCTCAGGGAAGGCAGTGGCTCGATCTCCAGATGGGCGGCGGCACAGTCTGCTCCGGCTTCCCCTTCTTTCACATGGCGGGCCTTTATTTCGGAATGATCTCCATGTCGCTGGCCTTCACACAGTGCCTGATCCCGGATCCCAGGAACACCAAGAATATATGTAAAGAGATCTCGGAGCATCCTCCCATGATGATGCTCATGGTGCCTTCCCTTTACCAGATGCTGATGGCCGACCCGGCCTTTTCCAGGATCGATTATTCTTCCTGCAAGGCCTGCATCTCCGGCGCATCGCCGTTCTCCAAAGAGGCTATTAACGCATTGGAGGATATCGTGGGCAAGGGCAAAGTGGTCGAGCTCTACGGGATGACCGAGGCCAGCCCGATCATCACCATGAATCCGTTCAAGGGAAAGAAGAAGATCCTCTCGGTTGGAGTACCTCTCCAGAGCACCCGTCTCAAGCTGGTCGATATAGAGACTGGTAAGAGAGAGCTCGCGATTGGCGAAGAGGGGGAAATCATCGTTCATGGCCCCCAGGTTATGAAGGGGTATCACAACAAGCCGGAAGAGACGGCCAATACCCTGCGCGAATTGGGTGACGAGAAGTGGCTCTATACCGGGGATGTGGCGCGCATGGACGAGGACGGATACTTCTACATCGCCGACAGGACAAAGGATATGCTCATCGTGGGCGGGTACAAGGTGTTCTCCCGCGAGGTGGAGGAGGTGCTCTGCGAGCACAAGGCGGTTGATTTCTGCGCGATCATAGGAATGCCCAACCCCGAGCGTCCCGACAGCCAGATCGTGAAAGCGGTCATCCAGCTCACCAAGGAAGCTAAAGAAAAGAATCCCGAAGAGATCAAGAAGGAGATACTGGAACATTGCAAGGAGAACCTTGCGCCCTACAAGATACCCAAGGTGATCGTATTGACGGATGCCATACCGCTGACCGCAGTGGGCAAGGTGGATAAAAAAGCGCTTAGGGTAGCATAGGGATCGAATCCCAGCAAGATAAGGAGAACGAGTATGTATTTCAACGAGACGCATGATGCATTCCGGGCAGCGATAAAAAAGTTTATCGATAAAGAGATCAATCCCCATATGAATGAGTGGGAGGAAAAAACAGCCCCCCTGCACGAGCTCTTCAAGAAAATGGGCGACCTGGGATTCCTGGGCATACGCTATGATCCGAAATATGGCGGCGGGGGACTGGACTACTGGTTTGAGACGATATTGCTGGAAGAGATCGGGCACATCAGAGGCATGGGCGTTTCGACGGCCATCGCCGTCCAGACCAATATGGCCACACCGGCCATCGCCGCCGAAGGCAGCGAGTATCTCAAGGAGACTTACCTGAGGCCGGCCATTGCGGGTGATATGGTGACCGCCATCGCAGTGACCGAGCTCGATGCCGGCTCAGATGTCTTTTCCATGAAGACCAAAGCGGTTAAGAAGGACGGATACTACCTGCTGAACGGGTCGAAAACCTTCATCACCAACGGGGTACAGGCGGATTTCCTGACCCTGCTGGCGCGTACCAGCGAGGGGGAGGGGTATCACTCCTTCGGGCTCTTCGTAGTGCCCACCAATCTCAAGGGTTTTCAGGTCAGCAAGAAGCTGGATAAAGTCGGGCTGTGGAGCAGCGATACGGCTGAGCTCTTTTTCGACGATGTTAAGGTGCCCGAAGAGAACCTGATCGGCAACGACCGCGAGGGTTTCATCCTGCAAATGAAGCAGTTTCAGCATGAAAGGTTTGCCATCCTGCCTGGGAGCTGCACGGCGATACAGGATATGCTCGCTATGACTGTCGATTACCTGCGACAACGCATCGTGTTCGGCAAACCCCTTATCACCAAGCAGGTACTGAGGCATCGGCTGGCTGATTGGGCCACCAGGAATGAGGCTCTCAGGCAGCTGACCTACCATATCGTCAGGAAGAAGATGGAAGGCCTGGACCCGACGCGCGAAGTTTCCATGGGCAAGCTGCTGGCAGGGCAGCTTATCTCCGAAGTTGCCAGCGGCTGCCTCCAGATGTTCGGCGGGATAGGCTTCATGAACGAAACACTAATTTCCCGCTATTTCAGGGATGTCCGGGTCATGTCCATCGGCGGTGGCGCGGATGAGGTGATGCTTGAGATCGTGGCACGCATGGAGGGCTATTAATATTTTCTGCAGGGATGATAACTGTTAAAATGTTCCTTTGCAGTGTCTCATTACCGTAACAGTGAAACTTGATATGACGAAATCGAACGGGCAGCAAATCACTCTGTCACGCAGCGCATTGCGGCGGCTGAGAGAGAAAGAACAGCGCTACAACACCATTCTCAGGGCGGCTAAGCTTCTCTTTGCCGAGAAGGGATACCATCAGACCAGCATTGAGGAAATCGCTGATGCTTCCGAGGTTTCCACCGGCTCTGTATATATCTACTTCAAGAACAAAGAAGATTTACTTATCAAGCTGATGCAGGAGATCGGGCATCAGCTGCGGCAGTTGCTGGGCGATGAGTTCAGAAAAAGCGGTTATTCCCTGGACAGCTTCAGGAATATCTCAATTGCATTTTTAAAAGATTTCTGCGGTGGCCATCCCGAGTGGCTGGCGATCTTTTTCAGGGAATCAGTTGGGCAGAGCACCGAGGTCGAGGAACAGCGCAGGCAGGTGTTCACAAAAGTAACCCAGGATATAAAGGAGGCGTTCGTACAGATAAGCAGAGAACAGGGAATCGATCTGGTTGACGACTCCAAGCCCGAGCTGATCGCCGTATGCATAGTCGGGATATTTGAAAGGATCGCCTTCCATTATTTCCTCTGGCAGGACCATCCCGCTGACATCGATGCCCTGGCCCGGAAGTCCATTTCATACATGCTGGGGGGCATCGACAGATTGCTCAAAGATTGAGACGTATTTTACATAAATATATCAGGAGGAATCAATTGAAAACAAGAATCACGGAGATGTTGGGGATCCAGTACCCGATCTTTTTATCCGGTATGAGCTGGATCAGCGTTCCCGAGATGGTGGCTGCGGTTTCCAATGCGGGAGGTATGGGCATCCTTGCCACGGGCCCCCTTGATAAGGATGCGGTTCGTGAAGCCGTCAGAAAGATCCGCAAGCTTACGGATAAGCCCTTCGCGGCCAATTCGGCCCTGATGTTCCCGGGCGCCATGGAATCAGCCAAAGTACTTCTGGAAGAGCAGGTACCGGTGATCAATTTCGCTCTGGGCAAAGGAGACTGGCTGGTCAAAGAGGCGCATAAATACGGCGGCAAGGTTATTGCCACCGTGGTGAACGCCCGTCATGCCAAACGTGCAGAGGAATATGGCTGCGATGCGGTCATCGCCACGGGCAACGAGGCCGCGGCCCACGGTGAGTTCGTCACTACTTTCTGCCTGATACCCAGCCTTGTTAATGTTCTCTCTATACCGGTCGTAGCCGCCGGGGGGATCGCTGATGGAAGGGGACTTGCCGCAGCGCTGGCCCTGGGCGCAGAAGGCGTCGCTATGGGCACCAGGTTCATGACCACCAAGGAGAGCCCGCTGCATCAGAACTACAAAGACCTGTCCCTCACCAAGGATGTCACCGACACGCTGTATTCAAAGCGCTTCGACGGGCTGTATTGCCGTGTACTCAAGACCGATACCGCCAAGTGGGTAGAGAAGAAAGGCCTGGACCTGCCCGCTGCTTTTGTCAACGGACAGGACATCGCGAAGATGATTAACCTGCCTTTCTACAAGCTCATGATAGGCGCGGCTCTCTCCGGGTGGAAGAACGCCAGGCAGCTTGCCTTCCTGGCGAACGCTTCCAAGAACTTCCAGCGCGCTACTGAAGAAGGAGACCTGAAGAAAGGCGTGCTGCCGGTGGGTCAGTGTACCGGCCTGATAAAAGATGAGCCAACGGTCAAAGAGGTTATCGAGAGGATTGTAAAAGAGGCGGAAGGAGTCGAGAAGCGGCTGGCCGGTGTTTTCTGATTGAATAATCAATCAGACTCCTATAAAATATGTTAATTTTCATAAGGAGGTAGCACTATGTCCAAAAGGGTTGGCATTGTTGGTGCGGCTGTTACGCCCTTCAAAGCCAAATGGAACGAGAAGACCTATTACGAACTTGCGCAAATGGCCACCCGGGAGGTGGTTAAGGATGCCAAGATCTCAATCAAGGATGTCGATAGCGTTTTCTACGCAATCTATAACGATATTTTTGAACGGACCTGCATCCCCGAACATCCGCTGCAGGGCTTGATCGGCATGCAGGACAAATTCGGTATGCGCGTCAGCACGGGAGGCGCCACCGGCGCTTACACCATCTCTGCAGCGCATGCCTATCTGGCAGCCGGTAGGTTCAAGACCGCCCTCGTGCTGGGCGTGGAGAAATGTACCGACTGCTTCGACTTTCTCTCCATGTCAGCCACCCCTGAGGTGATCAAAACCATCGGCTGGTCGGGCGACAGCTTCTTCGAGCAGCAGCTGGGATGGACGGCGGCAGACAGCTATGCCGAGGTGGTGCTGGCGTACATGGATGAGCATCCCAAAGACCTCAAGCCCCAGGTGACGGCCAAGATATCATCCCTGCTCAGCCAGTATGTGAAAAACAATAAATTCGCCCAGCGCCAGCATGACCAGGTGACGCCCCAGGAGGTCATGAATTCACGGTTAATAGTCTATCCTTTCAAAGAACTGGAGATATGTGTTTACACCGAAGGAGCTGCGGCCCTGATTTTAGCCGAAGAGGACACGGCCAAGGCCATCTCGAAGAACACGGGCAAGCCCGTGGTCTGGATAACCGGGTTGGGCGAGGCCAACGAGCACTCCTTCGCTGGCAAAAAGCAAAAGGTCATGCCGCGCATCATGTCGGACTATCTGGCATCACACCGCGCCTACAAAATGGCGGGCATCAAGAACCCCATGAAGTCCATAGATATCGTTGAGCTGCACGATGCTTTTGTACATCAGCTCGAGATCACCATGTCCGAGTTCGACCTGGTGCCGCGCGGTAATGCCGATGCCCTCATCGATGACGGCCTGATGCTTCCCGGCGGCGAATATCTCGTCAATCCCTGCGGCGGCCTGATCTACTGCGGCCATGCCGTAGGAGCAAGCAATGTCATGTCTGCATGGTCGGCGCGCAATGAGCTGATAAAGCGCAAGAAAAAGACCGCGCTCGTGCACGGGACGGGCAGCACCATCGCCCAGTACACGGCTGTCTGCATCCTGGAACATGATTAAGCGAGGAAGGAGATAAGTTAAATGGCTAAGATGAAAGAAAAAGTTATTGCACCTGAGTATATACCCGACAAGGGCTCGCACGTTCTGACCATTGATAAAGAGAAATACCTCATAGTCAATGATGCCATGTATACCTTCTACCAGAGGAGCAAGGGCGAGTTTTCGCCGTTCTTTCTGGGTATAAGGGACGATAAGAAAATACTGGGCTGCAAATGCACCAAGTGCGGCCTGGTGAGGTGCCCGCCCTTCCTGACGCACTGCCCCGACTGCAATTTCGCTCCCACCAAGATCGTCGAGGTCGGCCAGGTAGGTAAGATGCTCAGCACCCCTCCCATCACCTATTTCGCTAACTCGCTATTCCTCAAAATGGCACCTTACGGCAGAGGCCGTGTGGTACTGCAGGGCGCCGATACTGCCCTCAGCGTGAATGTTTATACAACCACCGGCATACTTGCCCCCGGCATCATCAAGAAAGGGACCGAGGTCAAGGTCGTTTTCAGGGACGAACGCAACGGTGAGATCAGCGATATCTTCTGCGTACCTACCAAAGAGCTGAGCAAGGCCCAGGTCGCCAAGAAAGGCCTGCTTGCATCCCAGATCAACTGGGAGGGTGCGGTTGAGCCTGATCTGAAGAAGCCCACCACGGCGGACAAGGCCGCCTACGGCAAAGCTCTTAAAGAGATCAAGTCAGTGATTAAGCTGATGAACCAGACCGAGCGAGCGCGCAAGGACATCGCCGGATGGAAGCGCGATATTAAGGTCAAGACCACCGGCGGGGAATTCGCCATCATCATTAATAACGGCGATATCAAGCTGGAAGAGAAGAAGCTGACGAAGCCTGATTTCGTTGTGGTGGCCAGGGATCCCAAGGTCCTGGCGGACGGCCTGGCTTACCGCGGCGCCATCACGGATTCCATCATTATGAAAAGACTGTGGATCAGCAAGAACATCGAGTTCACCACCATCTTCAAGCTGGACCGCATGGCCCGCTCGGTGGCACGTTCCAAGAAGTAACTCTGCATCGACCTGATTTACGCCAAATAAAGAGCCGGGGATGGTCCATCCCCGGCTCTTTTATACATGCTAACCGATTTATTTTGCCGCCACGGGACGCACTTCGTAGAGCTTGATCGAATCGGTAGTGCATTGAACGGCGCATACGCCGCACCCGAAACATTTTTCAGGATTAACGCCGGCCTTCATTTTCTTTTGCCCGGCCACCTTTATCATCTCGATCGCGCCGAAAGGACACTGCTCCACACAGTCCTGGCATCCGCTGCAGGACTCCACGTCTACCCTGGCCTCGAAGCGGCTTCTGGCTATTCCTTTTTCAACCCCGCCGTAGGTCAGCCAGGGCATCATGAAGATGCAGCAATCGGGGCAGCAGTTACAAATGAAATGCCCGATCTCCGGGGTATTTGTGACGCTGTGCACCAGGCCACCCTCCGAGGCGGTCCGCAGTATCTGCTTGGCCTCATCTTTGCTTACCTCGCGGCCGGAACCGCGCTTGATGGTGTATTCTGCGCCCTTGTTGAGCTGCAGGCAGACTTCGCTGGGCCTGTCGCATTTCTGCGCCATGCGCCGGCAGGGGCACTTGACCACGGCTATCCTGGCGGTCCTGTCGATAATTCCCTCTATGTCCTCGTCGGGCAGCAGCTTGCCGGGCTCCGAGACGGCTGCGCGCGCCGGTATGACCCTGGATACGGGATTGATGAAGTCTTTCACCCACTTGGCCACATCTTTATACAGCTCATTTTCAGAGAAATCCCACCAGGCGTCCAAAAGGTCCCTGCCCCATAGCTGGTCCGACCGCATATCGCTGCCGGTGGCATCGTGCAGCTGAAAGATATCGCGCGCCGGCCGGTAGCCTTTGGATGACTCGAAAATAACCCCCTTCTTGAAAACCCCGGCCAGGATGTCGTTGACTTTTTCAACCGGCTTGCCTGTTTTCGCCGACAGGTCTTCTGCCGTGGCAGGCAGCATAACGGCAATTCTGACCTCATCCTCGTTCATCAGTACCTTCAATACCTTCCTGAACCGCTCCGACTCCTGATAGGCATATTTGCCGGCAAACTCAGTATAAGGATCGCTCATCATAACCTCCTGTTCATCAGCCGTGTATGGAATGGCCGCCCGGGCTAAATTGTCCGGATTACCGCCACCACCCTGCCCTGAATGTCGATATTGGCAGGATCCGTATAAATAGGTTCCAGCAGCGTATTGGCCGGCTGCAGCCTGACCCTGTCCTCTTCCCTGTAGAACCGTTTCAGCGTGGTCTCTTCTTCCTTGATCAGCCAGGCCGCCACCATATCCCCGTTCTCCACATCTTTGACCGGCTCCATTAAAACGATATCACCGTCGTCGATGAGGGCATCGATCATGGATGTGCCTTTCACCCGCAGTGCAAATACCTCTTTATCCTGCGTGATCTCGCCTGACAGCTCCAGCGTGTCCAACGATTCCTGGTGCCACGTATCCGCGTTCATCACCGGGACGGGAGCGCCGGCTGCTATAACGCCCAGGACGGGTACACGTATGGTGCTCCTGCGGTCGGGAAGCTGGATGCTCCTGAAAACGTGGGAATCCCTCTCGATCTGGTGCTCGTTTTCCAGCAGCTTCAGGTGATACTGGACCACGGCTGTCGAGCTGAGCCCGCAGCCTTTTTGTATGTCCCTTACCGTTGGAGTATAGCCGCGCTCGTCGTAGAAATTACGGATGTACTCTATGATCTTGTCGCGTTTTTCGCTCGGTCCTGCTTTTCTCATATTCCCAATCCATTTTCGTACATTTGTTCTTTTATTCAGTGTATACAACGGCGGCGAGGTATGTCAAATATCGATGAAGGGCGGGTAATAAACAAGGCGGGCTTGGAAGCCCGCCTTGTTTAAATGTTTGCTTCCCTGACTTCGCTACACAGTCATCCTGCGCTGGCGCAGGTAAATGATCAATAGCGAAAGTACAATCATAATAAACGCTGCAAATGCGATGGCGAAAAGAGTATCACTGTCGTTCCTCCCGGACACTTTGAGAGTCCCCGCTGATACATTGTTCACACGTACGTTGTATTCACCCGGCTGGGATGGTGTCAGGGTGAAAGTCACAGGCGTTGTGCTGCCTCCGGACACCTTTACTCCTTGTGAGCCGGCTACCTCGCTGTTGAGATAAACTTTAATGGCGGCCGCGCCGCTGGCGCCGCCTGAATTAGTGATATCGGCGCTGACCGTTACCGGGCTGCCGGCTGCTATAGACGAAGCGGATATGCTTGCTGACGTGACCTGAATGTTTGGAGGATTCAATGCGCCTATCGTCGTGATACTTGTTAGGGAAGAGCCATGGGAACCGGTTCCCGCGTTAATGCCGTTTGGCTGTGTTGGCGGCTGAAAAACAAATGTTGCGATTTCGCCATATGCCCATAAGCCGGACTGGTTTCCCTGCGCTTTTGCCCTGAATGTATAGGTGCCGGCAGGCATGTCGCCCGGTGGTGTTTGGAGCGCATCAGGAGTGTTGAATAGACCGGCGGAATCCATCACGGCCATAGTCCAGGTGCCGTCGGCCGGTCCCCAGTAATCAATGTAGGGCGTCACCGTGTTGTCAGAGGCGCCCAAGCTGATAAGATTGCCGGTCAGGTAAAACCAGGATGGGCTCACATATACACCCGTCCCTGTGCTAACAGTTGGCCCGGCAGTAAAGGTCACGTTGGCTGTGGATACTGTATGTTCCGGCGCGGCCTGGAACGCTGAAGTGACCGTAGCAATGCCGGCTGCGGTGGCTGACCTCAATGTGGTAATTGCATGTCCCGCTGATAACAGAGCGGTGGCACTGGTTAATGTGCCTGCTGTGGTAGTGAAATGCACGGGCATTCCGTCCGGTATGTTGCATCCCATGACCTCTCCATCGCTGTTGTGTGTGCAGTCCAGGTCGAGGGTGGAAAGAGAGACTCCGTTAGCCGCAATTGCAGGCGGTGTAGCCGACAGGTTCATGGTAGCCCAGGGATCGAAGGTCAGTGTGCTATGTCCGTTGGTGTCTATCAGGTCGCCTGTGCCCGGTCCGGCCCCGTCAACGTTGGGGCCGCTGTTATCGCCCCAGTAATTATTGATAAAGTTAAATGTACCGTCGCTCATGAGAGCAAGCCCTGCTGCAGTGTTGGCCACTATGGCGTTGCAGTGTACTGTAATATTGTTGTCACTCTCGATGCCGGTGGTATTATGATAAAAAACATTGCCCGTAACATCATATAGTTGACTGGCGTGGTATAAACCACGGCCGTTGTCATAGATCAGGTTATCATACACCGACACCCAGATGGATGTCGCGTTGTTCAGGGCAATACCATCGGCGCAATCGAAGATCTCGTTGCCGGCTATATATCCGACGGCCGTGGTCCCCAACTCTATTACACCGGTCTGGAATCCATATATCGTGTTATGCTGAATGAGAATACTCTCCACAGTTTGAGACTGGATACCATTTAATGCTGCCGTTCCATGAAGCTCATTGCCAACTATATTAACGATCCGGCTCTCTACAACAACTATACCATTCCCGACCGATAACAGCAGGTTTTCATCCACTCTGCCAATATCCGCATTATCCAGGCGAACACACGTTGCAGCGGGAACCTCAGCGTTGATCTCGCTGTTGCGGACACTGACCAAACTGCCGTTACATTCCACGCCCGAGCGGACGAAATCAACGAGCAGTGAATTCTGAACACGGATAAACGAATTGTCCCATATTGCGATATCGATGTCGGCGATATTGTTGTTGAATGCTCCGGAGACGCAGCCGGAGTCGAACCCGATGATACTGATTTCATTGTCTACATTGTCGAAAACCACCGTTGCGTAGTAATCAGCGCCGGCTTTCCTGGCGCCGGCCGCATAGACAGTGAGTGTGCTGACTATGACATTTGTTGTGTCGTGCGCCAGGATCACATAATCAAAAACAGTGCCGTCTCCTGCCGTGTAATTCGTCCTGGCGACGTCAGCCGGAGCTGCGATAAAAGTACCGCCGGGTGACGGGGCGACGGCAGTGCCGAGCAGCGTGAGAGGCTTGGTGATTACCACCTGCTCGACAAAAGTACCAAGACCTATATGTATTGTATCTCCGGCGGCAGCTTCGCCGATGGCATAATTAATATGTTCCCATGGATGAGCGGCATCTCCGCTGTTGGCATCATTTCCACCATTTGCGGCAGTAGCAACATACCAATCATCTGCGGCGCTGGCCGGTGCAGGCTGTATGAAGACCGCTCCCAACAGAGCAAAGAGCGACAGCAACGTCATCAACATATGGACTGATAGCTTTGCGGCCATTAAACGATTCCTCCCGATGGTTTTCATGCCTCAATGACTGAACGATTACAAGTCGGCCTATTCTAACATCGACCATAACCATCGTCAATGATATTTGCGGAAACGTGAAAAACATCAGGGCGGGCCTTCAGGCCCGCCCTTTAGATATCATAGTTAACTTCTATATTTTTTCTATACAGCCATCCTGCGCCGGCGCATGTAAACGATCAGCAATACTGCTAAGATCACTATAAAAGCAGCAAATGCAATAGCAAACAGAATATCGTTATTGTTCCCGCCGGTAACGTTGAGGACGCCCGCCTGAACGTTGTTCACGCGTACGCTGTATTCTCCCGGCTGGGACGGCGTCAGGGTGAAAATCACAGGCGTTGTGCTGCCGCCGTCTACCTTTACTCCCTGTGAGCCGGCGACCTCGCTATTAAGATAAACCTTGACTACGGCCGCGCCGCTGGCGCCTCCCGTATTGGCCACATCAGCGCTGACCGTTACCGTGCTTCCGGCTGTTATAGATGAAGACGATATCGTTGCTGACGTGACCTGAAGGTTAGGTGGATTCAAAGCGCTCGGCGATGTGATAGATGTCAGGGACGCGCCGTGTGAACCGGGCCCGGCATTGATACCCTGTTGCATGGGAGGTGGAATAGGGGCGGTTGTAAAGGTTACCATGGCTGTGGATATGGTAAGTGTCGGTAGCACCTGAAAGACTGAACTGACCGTGGCGACGCCGGCTGTGGTTGACGATCGAAGTGTTGTAACAGCATGCCCCCCGGATGTCAAAGCGAACAAACTGGTTAACGTGCCGGCGGTGGTTGCGAAGTTTATCTGTAATCCGTCCGGTATATTACACCCCATGATTTCGTAGTTACTATTGCGTGTGCAGTCCAGGTCAAGGGTGGAAAGAGATACGCCATCGGCTACGATTGTAGCAGGGGTAACCGTCAGGTTCATGGCGGCCCATGGATCAAAGTCCAGTACAGTATGCCCATTGGTATCAATTAGGTCACCCGTGCCCGGGCCCGCTCCATCCACGTTCGGGCCACTATTGGCTCCCCAGTAATTATTTGTTACGTTGAATGCACCGTCGGCTAAAAGGACCAGCCCGGCTGTCGTATTTCCGACTAAGGCATTGCAGTGGGCTGCCAGGTCATTTTCAGCCCTGATGCCGATCGTATTATGATAGAAAATGTTGCTCGAAACAGCTTCCAGCGGGCAGCGGAGAAACAGCCCTGTATCGTTGTCATAGATCAGGTTATTGGTCACGGATATCCATACGGATGATGTTATGGTCAGGGAAATGCCAAAGAGGCAATTGTAGATCTCATTGTTGTCGATAGAGCCACCGGTTGTGATTCCTGTTTCGGCTATGCCAAGTTCAAATCCATATATCTCGTTACCCCGTATTGCGATCGGCCCCGTACCCCCACACTGAACACCATCAAAAGCTGATGTTCCCCGAATTTCGTTATTACTGATAATGATGTTCTGGCCATCCTGAATCCGTACAGCCTCAGCCACCGTAGATATTGCGTTGGCGTCCACAAGTCCGGAAGTCGCTGTCTCTATATAAACACACGATGAAGAAGGTTCCTCACCATTTATTTCGTTGTTAACTATGTTGACAACGCTGGCGCTGCTCTCTACGCCCGAGGTGATAAAATCGACGATCGAGGAATTCTGGACGGTGACATTCGAACCACCCAATACAGCGATATCGATGTCGGCGATATTGTTATTAAATGCGCCGGAGACGCAGCCGGCATCGAATCCGCTGGAGCCGATTACATTGTCAAAAACAACTGTTGCGTAATAATCAGCGCCGGCTTTCCTGGGGGCAACGGCATAAGCCGTGAGAGTGCTGACTGTGACATTTGTTGTGTCGTGCGCCAGGATCACATAATCATATATAAGGCCAACTCCTGCTGTGTAGTTCGTTCTGTCGCCAACAGCCGGGGCTTCGATAAAAGTCCCGCCGGGCGACGGGGCGACGGCAGTGCCGAGCAGCGTGAGAGGCTTGGTGATTACCACCTGCTCGACAAAAGTACCAAGACCTATATGTATTGTATCTCCGGCGGCAGCTTCGCCGATGGCATAATTAATATGTTCCCATGGATGAGCGGCATCTCCGCTATTGGCATCATTTCCACCATTTGCAGCAGTAGCAACATACCAATCATTTGCGGCGCTGGCCGGCACCGGTTGAACAAACATCGATCCTATCAGAGCGGCAAATACCAGCAACACGACAACAAGATGGACTGAAAGCTTTGCAGTCATTAAACGATCCCTCCCGTCTTTCTGCCTCTATTCAAGAGCCGATACCGGATAATAAGGATAAAAAGCAACTATAAATCGGCTTATTCTAACATCGACCATAACTATCGTCAATGATATGAGCAGAGTAAACAAAAGCCGGGTACTATAGAATCCGTGTTATAGCTTGAAGACGATGTGCTTTCGCCATTTCTCGGAGGGCGAGGGGAAGTCTGAACGGTAATGGGCGCCGCGGCTCTCCTCGCGCAATAGAGCAGCTTCGGTCATCAGCCTGGCGTTGGTGATCATGGTATTCAATTCGTAAGAGAGGCGGTCGGTGGGCACTGGCAGGAGGCGGTTCCAGGCCGAGAGGGTTATGGCCGCCTGGTACAGCCCGTTTACGTCCCTCACGATGCCCACTTTATCCCACAGCATAGACTGAAGGTTGGCCAGTACCAGGGCGGGCGCGTCCTTGAAGGGCTCCCTTGACGGCAACTGATACGTTTCGGCGGGCCATGGTTTGCCTGCGGTCGCCTGGCCTTCCAGCTCCGACCGCTCGATTATCCGCTTGCTGAAAATCAACACCTCCAGCAGGGAGTTGGAGGCCAGCCTGTTGGCGCCGTGCACGCCTGTGCAGGCAGTCTCACCGGCGGCGAAAAGACCGGGTATATTGGTCTCACCCCAGGTGTTGACCCTGACGCCGCCCATCAAATAGTGGGCGGCCGGCGCCACCGGTATGGGCGTCCTGGTGATGTCCAGCCCGTGGTCCAGGCAGAAGCGGTAGATGCGCGGGAAGCGCGTGGCAAGCTTGGTGGCGGGCAGGTGCGTTACATCCAGAAAAACCCGGTCGCTGCCGGTCTTTCTCATCTCAAAAAGTATGCCCCTGGCCACGACATCGCGCGGCGCAAGGTCTCCACTGGGAGAGTAATCCGTCATGAAGGCGCGTCCCTCATCGTTCCTCAGCACACCCCCTTCTCCGCGCACAGCCTCGCTGATAAGGAACGGGGATACGCCGGGCAGCCTGAGTGCGGTGGGATGGAACTGGAAAAACTCCATATCGACGATCTCGGCGCCCGAGTTATAAGCCAGGGCGATACCATCACCGGTGGCTGTGTCCCCGTTGGTGGTGTACTTGAACAGCCTGCCCGCGCCTCCGGTCGCCAGTATAACAAACTTGCAGGCGTATTCCTCCATAATGCCGGTGCGGAAATCTATGGCCTTGATGCCGCTTACACGCCCGTTGCTGAGCAATATCTCGGTTGCAAGGCAATATTCCAGCACCTTGATGGGCGATATACGCACCTGCTCGCTCAGGGTAACTTCGATGTACTCGCCGGTGGCGTCGCCCCCGGCATGAAGAATGCGTGATCTGGAGTGCGCCGCCTCGCGCGTCAGCGCAACCTCTCCCTCCTGCGTATCAAACGGGACTCCGAAACCGATCAGGTCTGCTATGCGGTCGGGCGCCTCGTCGGCCAGTATACGCACCGCCTCTTCATCGCACAGCCCGTCGCCAGCCTCCATCGTGTCCTTGAAATGAAGCTCGGCCGAGTCGTTCTGGCCGATGGCGGCGGCGATCCCGCCCTGGGCATGCCGGGTGTTGCAGTCCTCGATACCGCCCTTGGTGACGACCAGAACGCTGCCGCTCTCTATGGCCAGCAGCGCGCTGTACAGGCCGGCGATGCCGCTGCCTACGACGATGTAGTCATAATAATTCATATCTCTCCGACAGCCTTACCCCGATCGTTTTCATTATAACAGTAATCTCGATAACTAAAAGCTTCTCACGGATGCCGGAGTTCCCTGTAAAGCCCAGGGGCTGGCGGTTTGTATCTCCACCTCAACCAGTTGTCCTTTGAGGTCGCGCCCATCTTTGAAAAACACCAGCCTGTCGCTGACGGTGCGTCCGTACCATTTCCCTGCCTTTTTCCCTTCGACCAATACCCCGGCGGTAGTGCCTATAAGGCCGCTGTTGATCTCCGACTGGATGCCGGCCTGCAGCTCCTCTATTGCATGAAGCCTGCGCAGCTTGACCTCAGGCGGCACATCGTCCACAAATTTGGCGCAGGCGGCCGTGCCCGGCCGTGGTGAGTAGGCGGCGGCGTGTACGGTATCGAATCTCAGCATTCTAATAGCCTCATAGCTGTTGTTGAACTGCTGCTCCGTTTCGCCCGGGAAACCCACGATCAAATCGGTGCTGATCGCCATATCCGGGACGGCCTGTCGGACGCGGGCCACCAGCGCAAAGTAATCGTCGCGGGTATAGCCGCGGTTCATCTTTTTCAGCACCTCGTCATCGCCCGCCTGCAGGGGCAGGCACACATGGCGGCAAACAATGGGCAGCCCGGCTATTGCCTGCAAAAGGCTCGGGCTCATGTCCTTGGGATGATTGGTCAGGAATCTTATCCGATGGAGACCACTGAGATCGCTCAACCTATAAAGCAGCTCGCTCAGATCGCTTGCCGGCGACAGGTCATGCCCGTAGGTGTTGACGTTCTGCCCGAGCAGGACGATCTCCCGGGCGCCGCTTTCGATCAGCCCTTCGGCTTCGGCCAGTATCTCACGGGCGGATCGGCTAATCTCCCTGCCGCGCCGGTAGGGTACGATGCAGTAGGAGCAGAAGTTGTTGCAGCCCTGGATTATCGGAACATAAGCGCTGACCGGTGACGCCTGCTGCGGAGCCCTAACTGACAGGCAGTAGTCCCGTTCAAGAACAAATGAGCACAGCCAGTCATGAAAATCCTGCAGCCGGCCCGGCCCGAAGAAGTGGTCTACAAAGGGGAAATCGCGGTTAAGCTCCTTAACGTCCTGGCCCACGAAACAGCCGGTCACGGCGATACGCATATGCGGCCTGGCGGACTTGATGCCGCTGACGAAGCCCAGCATGCCCCTGACCTTATCTTCTGCGGATTGCCTGACAACGCAGGTGTTGAGCACAACGATATCGGCCTCGCGGGCGGTGCGCACCGTCTCAAACCCCAGCGACTGAAGGTCGCCGCCGAGGGCGCCCGACTCGGCGCGATTCATCTGGCAGCCGATGGTCCATATATATGCTTTCATCTGCTCACATAAAGATAGTGGCCTGATTTAAGTAATCCAATAGTACGAAGTACATCGGTAAGGTTTGCGGTGATGAAGGCTGGCGGAGGGAATGGGATTCGAACCCATGACCCCGGTTTCCCGAGGCAACCGCTTAGCAGGCGGCCGCACTAGACCACTATGCGATCCCTCCATCAGGAATATATCAGGCCGACGGCGTCATGCAATATAGCATAGATTCAATCACGGTTTCAAGCAAATCAAATACGCACATGATTGTATAACCCGGCCCGAACTGCTAATATTTCGCCATGCGCAAAATCGGGCATACGGTTAGTATCCGCATGAAGCGGATTGAAGGCTGTTCCGTCAAACGCGCCTGGGTCAGGCGGACGATACTGGCTGCGCTGGATGCCGAGAAAGTCTCCGCATCGCTGGAGATCGACTGCCTGATAACAGACGATGGAGGGATACAGGCTTTAAACAGGAGATACCGCGGCATCGACCGGCCTACCGATGTACTCTCCTTCGCCCTGGACGAACCCGGCACGGACGGCACTGCATTCCCCGTAGCCCCGGGAGGCATGGCAGGTATGGGTATACTGGTGGTCTCATATCCTACGGCGCTGGAGCAGGCGCAGCGGAACCGCGTTACGCTGGAGGATGAGATGCGCCTGCTGCTGGTGCACGGCGTATTGCATTTACTCGGCTATGATCACGAAAAGCGAAACGAAGCCCTTGTGATGCGCAAAAGGGAGAGGGAGATACTGGGTCTGCCCTGACGACGCGGCATTAAATCTTGATCACCCTGGGCTTAACGCGGTGCTTCTCGGTTCTGATTATGCCTTTGACGGCCTCTGCGGTGCGATCGAGATCGTCTTTGATATTAACCACACAGTAATCGAAGAGTGGGAGGCACTTGAGCTCATCTTCCGCCTTGAGCATACGGGCCTTGACTGCGATCTCGGAGTCGGCATTCCGCGCTTTAATCCGGTCGATCAGGTCACCCATTGAAGGTGTCAGCAGGAAGATAAAGACGGCGTCCGGAATCTTCTTCTTGAGCGTGGCCGCTCCCTGCACGTCCACCTTGATGATTACGTCCTCTCCCCTGTCTAAAGCCTGCCGCACCTCATTTTTAGGCACGCCGTAGAAGTTGCTATAGACCTCGGCATATTCCAGGAACTCGTCCTGCGCTATCTTTTTCTGGAAGTCCTTTTTTTTCAGAAAATAGTAATCGACCCCGTCGACCTCACCCGGACGCCTCTCCCTGGTCGTGGCGGTAACCACGTAGTGGAACCTTACGCCTATCTCCCTGATTTTAGCGATGGTGGCGTCCTTGCCGACGCCGGACGGGCCTGACAACACGATTACTAAAGGGCGCCTGCTGCCGGGGTGCACGGTTGTCATATAACAGTTTAATATGAACGGTGCCAAAAATAAACAGGCCGCCGGATATCCTTGAACAAATAACTTCGATTGGATATACTCAGGCAAGGGTGGCAGTCAACGCATCGGTATTTGCCGCAAATATCCTGTGAAGGAGATGGTTCCCATGAAGAAATCGATACGAGACGTAGAGGTTACCGGAAAAAAGGTTCTGGTCAGGGTGGATTTCAATGTGCCGCTGGACCCCAAAACCAACGAGATTATGGATGACAGCCGGATCGTAGCGTCGCTGCCGACCATATGGTACCTGATAGGGCGCAAAGCTAAGATAATCTTGTGCTCGCACCTCGGCCGTCCCGACGGCAAGGTGGTGGAGTCATTGCGCATGACCCCCATCGCCGAGAGACTGTCCCAGCTCACCAACCTGCCCATTTACACTGTCTCGGACTGCATCGGCCCCAAAGTTGAAAAAGCGGTGGATAAACTGAAGGGCGGCGACATACTGCTGCTGGACAACCTGAGATTCCATGCCGAGGAGGAGGGTAACGATCCGAAATTCTCAGCAGAGCTGGCCTCCCTGGCCGACATCTATGTGGATGATGCCTTCGGCACGGCCCATCGCGCGCACGCATCCACATACGGAGTGGCAAAATTGATGCCGGCTTACGCGGGGCTGCTGCTGGAAAAAGAGCTGCGCGTGCTGGGCGACCTGCTGGAAAATGCGCAGCATCCCTTCGCCGCTCTGCTGGGCGGCGCCAAGGTCAGCGACAAAATAAAGCTGATCAGCAATATGCTGGGCAAGATCGATATACTGTTGATCGGAGGCGGGATGGCGGCCACATTCCTCAAGGCGCACGGCTACAGCGTGGGCCTTTCCGCGGCCGAGGAAGATAAGATAGGGCTGGCCAAAGACCTGACGGAAAAGGCCTCCGCGGGAAAAGTAGAGCTGGTGCTGCCGCCGGACGTAATAGTGGCCGATGCCATCAACGATACAGCCAAGTACGCTATCGCCCCTGTTTCCATGATACCCGCCGATAAGTACATCGTGGATATTGGTCCGCAGGCCAGGGAGCTGTTCACGGAGAAGCTGAAACCGTGCCGGACGGTTTTCTGGAACGGACCGATGGGCGTCTATGAGATCGAGCAGTTCGGGCGCGGTACCCGGTCCATGGCGGAGTTGTTGGCCAACCTGCACGCGACCACCGTGGTGGGCGGCGGCTCCACGGCTGAGATCGTAACGGACATGCATCTGGGCTTCAAAATGACGCACGTTTCCACGGGCGGCGGGGCCAGCATGAGCTTCATGGAGGGCAAAACGCTACCGGGTGTGGAAGTACTGCAGGACGCATAACATTCCCGCAAACGAAAATAAGAAGAAGGTGATATGCGCAAACCATTTATCGCAGGCAACTGGAAGATGAACACAACGGTCGACGAGGCCGTGTTGCTGGTATCCTCGATGATCGGCGATCTGAAAAATGAAGCTGCTGTTGACATCGTTCTATGTCCCCCTTTTATTTCGCTCTATAAAATACGCGAGATGTTAGCAGACACATCGGTCGGGCTGGGCGCACAGAACATGTATTTCAAAGAGAAAGGCGCTTACACCGGCGAGATCTCGCCGCTGATGCTCAGGGCGCTGTGCAAATATGTGATACTGGGACATTCCGAGCGGCGACAGATATTCGGCGAGAGGGACGGGCTGGTTAACGAGAAGGTGAAGGCCGCGCTGGCGGCGGGCCTTACTCCCATTTTCTGCATCGGAGAGACGCTGGAGGAAAACGATGCGGGAAAGACCGTTGAGGTGATCACCCGGCAGGTCAGGGAGGGACTGAAAGGCATTCCCTCCGGTAAAGAGGTCGTCATTGCCTATGAGCCTATCTGGGCCATAGGTACGGGCAGGGCGGCGGCCGGAGGTCTGGCGGAGACCACCATCGATATGATACGCAGGGAGATAGCCGTCGTGCTGGGAAAAGAGGCAGCGGAAGGGACGCGTATCCTGTACGGAGGCAGTGTTACGGCGGCCAACATCGCCGAGTTTATCAGCGAGGCTGATATCGATGGCGCGCTGGTAGGAGGCGCCAGCCTCAAGGCAGCCGAGTTCACCAGCATTGTGAAGCAGGCGGCGGCGATCAAAGCGGCGCCATGAATTGCCTGGTCGCTATCGTGGGGCCTACGGCGGTCGGCAAGAGCAGTCTGGGCATTACCATAGCAAAAAAGTTCAATGGCGAGATAGTCAACGCCGACAGCCGGCAGATCTATAAGTACATGGATATCGGCACAGCCAAACCCGGACCGGTGGAAAGGGGAGCGGTGCCGCATCATATGCTTGACATAATATTTCCAGATCAGCCCTACAGCCTGGCTTTTTACCAGGCTTCCGCTTTGCGCTGCATTTCTGATATCCATGATAGGGGAGGGCTGCCGGTCCTGGTTGGCGGCAGCGGCCAGTACATCTGGTCGGTGTTGGAGGGCTGGAACATACCGGCCGTAGAGCCGGATCCCGTTTTCCGCGATGAGATGGCTCGCAGGGCTGAAACTGAGGGAGTAGAGAGTCTTTATCGCGAGCTGGAGAAAATAGACCCTGCCGGCGCGGCATTGATGCTTCCTCATAACCTCAGAAGGATAGTGCGGGCGCTGGAGATCCACCGCATGACGGGAGTGCTGCCGTCCTCGCTGCGCGAGAAAAAGGGGCTGCCTTATCCCGTCCTGATAATAGGCCTGACCGCTAAAAGGGATCGCCTCTACAGACTGATCGATGAGCGCACCGACGATATGATGGCTGCAGGATTTATGGATGAGGTGAGTAACCTGATGAAAATGGGATACGACAGCGGGCTGCCCGCCATGTCCAGCCTCGGCTACAGGCAGATGATCGACCACCTGTCCGGAAGGATGGGTCTGGATGAGGCCGTGCAGACCATTAAATATGAGACGCATCGCTTTGCTCGCAACCAGAACGCGTGGTTCCGGCACTCTGACGATAGAATAATCTGGTTCGAAACAGAAGGGGAGTATACTGAAAAGATACTGGAGGCGGTACGCGGACTGCTTGAGTAAACCGGTTAGCTCTTAACAGGCGGCCTGCAATAAGCTACGAAGGAGGCGCAAGATGAAGCTGGACGATATAAAGAATATTAGATGGAGCGACTATTCGCAGGATTACATAATAGACCATCCGGCGCTGTCGCCGATACTGGCGGATCCCACCTTCACCTTTCCGGAGGAGTCACCTGACGGGCGCTGGCACCTTTTCGCCCATTCCATCTGGGGCATACACCATTTCCTCTCCCCGGACGGTGTGAAGTGGAAGGACAGCGGCGTGGCCATTACCAACGGCATGCGGGCCTTCCTCTATCATGAGGCAGGCGTCTACTATCTTTTCTATGAGAAATACCGTCCGCTTTCAATCATCATGTCCGCCGTCAAAAGCTGGAAATGGTACTCGGAGATAGCCGTATCGCGCTCCACCGACCTGAAGAAATGGTCGACCCCCAAAACGTTGATCAGGCCCGAGCTGGAATGGCACCGGTCGGGCGGCAACAGGTCGGTCAGTAATCCCTGCCTGCTAAAAAGGGGGGATAAGTATTTTCTCTATTACAGCGCGTCGCTGGTCCTCATACCGGACTGCGGCTTCAACGAGCCTGATTCCATCGCGCTGGCTACTGCGGCACATCCGGAGGGACCCTATGAGCTGATAGGCAGGCCCGTGATCGAGGTCGATAAAGGCGACCCCTGGCGCAACCTCAGCAGCGGATCGCTCAAAGCCATAGCCTGCGATGACGGGCTGGCGGGATTTGAGAACGGCATCTACTGGGATGTTGCTAAAAAGCAGAGCGGCTCCGCCATTATCGTGCTCAAATCGCAGGACGGCTTAGTGTGGGAGCGTCTGCTGCTGGAGCCGGTGCTCAAACCCACTACGGGATGGCGCAGCAGCCATGTCTATGCCTGCGACGTCAGGTACCGCCGCTCCGAGGGCAAATGGTACATGTATTACAACGCCCGCAACGGCTGGCCGGTATCCGAGGGACGGGAGAGGATAGGACTGATGGTCGGTGTAAGCCAATAGCCGGGCTGAGAGTAGCCTTAGATTAGAGCAATGTTATATACTATATCCCTATGAATTTATCCAGGCGCATGGACCGTATCCCTCCCTATCTTTTTGTGGCGATAAACAAGAAGATCGCGGAGAAGCGTGCCGCAGGAGAGGATGTCATCAGTTTCGCAATCGGCGATCCTGATATACCCACGCCTGAGCATATTATTAGCAGCCTGTGCAAAGCGGCCCGGGACCCGGTCAACCACCGCTATCCCGAGACCTACGGCATGCCCGAGTTGTGCCGGGCCATTGCCGGCTGGTACAAGTCGCGCTTCGGTATTTCACTTGAATGGGAGCCCACCAGTGAGGTGCTTCCCCTTATAGGGTCCAAGGAGGGCATCGGGCATATGTCCTTCTGCCTGCTGGACCCGGGCGACGTAGCGCTGGTGCCGGACCCGGGGTATCCCGTTTACTCTGTCAGCACGCTGCTGGCAGGCGGCGAAGTGCACTACATGCCCCTGCTGGAAAGCAACGGCTTCCTGCCTGACCTCGATGCCATACCGGCCGGCGTGCTTGAAAAGGCCAGGGTACTTTGGATATGTTATCCCAATAATCCCACCGGAGCGGTGGCTGAGCCCTCTTTCTTCGAGAAGGTTGTGAAGTTCGCCCGCTCCCACGATATCGCGGTCTGCCACGATGCGCCTTACACGGAGGTGGCCTACGACGGTTACCGGCCGCACAGCTTCCTGGAGATACCGGGCGCAAAGGAAGTGGGCATAGAATTTCACTCGCTTTCCAAGACCTACAACATGACCGGCTGGCGCATCGGCATGGCCGTGGGCAACCGCAAGATGATAGACGCCCTCTTCCGCTTCAAGTCCAACCTGGACTCGGGCATACCCCAGGCCATTCAGCTCGCCGCAGTGGAGGCTCTGACGGGCGACCAGGGCGACATCCCTGCCCGCAATATGAAATTACAGGCCCGCAGGGACAAGATCGTTGATGCGCTGCAGAGCATAGGCTTGAAGGTAAGCCGGCCAAAGGCCGGATTCTATATCTGGGCCGGGGTACCGCAGGGCTATACCTCGGTGCAGTATGTGGGCGAGTTGCTCGACAAGATCGCGGTGGCGGTTACGCCGGGCACGGGCTACGGCAAGACCGGAGAAGGCTATGTGCGGCTGTCCATCACGCAGCCCGACGACCGTTTCGACGAGGGAGTGCGGCGGCTTTTAACGCTCAAGAAATAGCCGGCCCGTAATCTCATCCATGTCAAAAACCACCTATAGCACTCAGGAAAAAAGGGAGCGTGCTGTGCTTGTGGGCGTTGAGGCGGGCCGCGGGAGGGACCGCTGGTCGCTGGAAAGCTCGCTTGATGAATTGAACCAGCTTGCCCGGACGGCGGGCGCAGATGTGGTGGGCAGGCTCACGCAGAAGATGGAGAGGCCGTCCTCGACGCATTATATCGGCTCGGGTAAGATGCAGGAGCTGATCGAGCTCAAACAGGAATTGAATTACGACACAGTCATCTTCAATGATGAGCTTGCCCCCAGGCAGCAACGCAACCTCGAAGAAGCGCTGGGTGTCAAGGTCATCGACAGGACTGCGCTGATACTGGATATCTTCGCCGCCAGCGCCAGTACCAGGGAGGGCAAATTGCAGGTCGAGCTGGCCCAGCACCAGTACCTGCTGCCCAGGCTGGAAGGGCAGTGGAGCCATCTGGAAAGGCTGGGGGGCGGCATCGGCACCAGGGGTCCGGGCGAATCCCAGATCGAGACGGACCGCAGGCTGATCAGGAAACGCATCAGCAGCATAGGCAAGCAGATAGAGGCCGTGAGGCGCCACCGCGAGCTTTACCGCAGGCAGAGGAAGAGGTCCCACACGCCCCTGGTGGCCCTGGTGGGATACACCAATGCCGGCAAAAGCACGTTGCTCAACGCCATCTGCCAGGCCGGGGTGGTCACCGAGAACAAGCTGTTTTCAACGCTTGACCCGGTCACCAGGAGGCTGCGGCTGCCGGGAGGAAGCACCATTTTGCTGACCGATACGGTCGGTTTCATACATAAGCTGCCGCCCCTCATCGTTGCCGCATTCCATGCCACGCTGGAGGAGCTGGACGAGGCTGACCTGCTGCTGCATGTTGTTGACATAACAAGCCCCGAGGCGGTCAACCAGAGCCGGACCGTGGAGGACATTTTACATAAGCTAAAGCTGGACGATAAGCCGAGGATCACGGTTATCAACAAGATGGACCGGATGGTGGAGAGTCATGAAGAAGCGCAAGATATTTGTTTTAAGGTTCAATCTGCGCCGGAATCCACCATAACGGTCTCCGCATTAAAAGGCTGGAATCTTAATAATCTGATAGAGATGATAGGGGTATTTCTGGCCAATCCGCCGATAGAAGGAGGGCAGGGCCATTAAGCTGTTCCGCTTCGGTCCCGTCGAAAAGGAAAAGCCGGGAATAGTGGACGGTTCGGGCGTACTGCGCGACCTTTCGGGCATTTTAAGTGACTGGGACAGGTCCACCCTCGGTGATGCAGTATTGCTGGAGCGCGTCAGCCGGATGGACCCTCGCAAGCTGCCGCAGGTACCTGATTGTGAGCGGTTGGGCTCTCCGGTATCGGTTACAGGCAAGGTAATCTGTATAGGGTGGAACTCAAGGCTGCACGCCATGCAGATGGGGCACAAGATAACGGAGGAGTCGGAGCCGGTGGTTTTCCTCAAGGCCAACAGCTCCGTGTGCGGCCCAAACGATCCGATTTTATATAACCGTTATACCAAGAAATTAGACTGGGAAGGGGAGCTGACGGTAGTCATCGGGAAAAAGGGCAAGTATCTTTCTGCTGAACAGGCCGCGAGCCACATCTTCGGCTATATGTGTGGACAGGACCTGTCGGAGCGCTACTGGCAATTCGAGACCGATGATAAACAGTACACAAAGGGCAAGAGTTTCGACAATTTCGCGCCCCTGGGGCCGTTTTTAGTGACATCGGATGAGGTTGATCAACCCTGCCACCTGCATGCGGTTTTAACGGTAAACGGGGCTGTCCGGCAGGATTTTAACACCAGCGACTATATCCACAGCCCGGCGGGCATAATCAGTTACCTTTCTAAATTTTTTACGCTTTACCCGGGGGACGTCATTTTACTGGGGTCGCCGCCGGGAAACGCTAAATCCTGGGGCGACGATTTCTGGCTCAAGCCGGGCGATAAAGTGGAATTCGAGATCAGCGGCCTGGGCAAACAATGCCAGGAAGTCATCCGCGAGCCAGGAATCGATTGAGTCTCCCTGAAGTTTTTTAATCCGGTTGCCATGTCGCACACTGTACCTTTTACGACATAGACAGTATCTATTATAATAAGGTCATGGGAGTTTCGGACGGATCTGACCTACGCCTTTTGGCCGATGATTTTCTGGAGTACCTTGTCGTTGAAAAATCGCTGTCGGTTTTGACTGTGCGCAACTACCGCCATTACCTTAACCGTTTTCTTACCTGGATTGAGGAAAACTCCATTCCCCTTTCGTCCTCAAATATCGATGTTGATCTTACCGGGAGGTACCGTCTTTACCTGGCCAATTATATCGATAAAAACAGTGACCATCTGAAGAAAGCTACTCAAACCTACCACGTCATCGCACTACGCTCTTTTCTACGCTATCTCGGCAGCCGCCGCGACCTTCCCGTGCTCAATCCCGACAAGATCGACCTGCCCAAAACGGAATCACGCGTCATAGAGTTTCTCAACGCCGACCAGCTTGCCCGCCTGCTCAACAGCCCGCAGATATCCGACGAAATCGGATTGCGCGACAAAGTCATACTCGAGCTGTTTTTTAGCACCGGTCTGCGTGTATCCGAGCTGACGAAACTAAACCGCGACCAGATCAACCTGGATACGCAGGAATTCAGCATCAAAGGCAAGGGGAATAAGGTAAGGCTGGTCTTTATATCGGATACCGCCGCGTCATGGCTGAAGAGGTACCTGGCGGCGCGTAAAGATGATTATCGCCCGCTTTTCATACGATACAGCCGCGACAGGTCGGAGCTGAGGCAGGGGGAGAAAATGAGGCTCACGCCCAGGTCTGTAGAACGGATAGTTAAAAAGTACTCAAAGAAAGCCGGGTTACCTTTCGATGCGCATCCCCATACGCTGAGGCATTCCTTTGCCACCGACCTGCTTATCCAGGGGGCCGACCTGAGGTCGGTCCAGGAGATGCTGGGACATGAGAGTATCCGCACCACACAGGTTTATACCCACGTCACCAACAAGCACCTTAAGGAAGTCTATCGTAAATACCACAGCCGCAAGTAATTACATTATGTCAAATACTTCACTACCAGGGAGGGTATGATGAAAGAGTATGAAGCCGTTGTTATCGGTGGAGGTCCGGGCGGGCTGACCGCCGGCCTTTATCTATCCAGGTACGGTCTCAACACGTTGCTGCTGGAGCGCGGCCTGCCCGGCGGCCAGATCGTCAATGCCGCCCTGGTGGAGAACTACCCCGGTTTCCCCGGCGGCATTTCGGGCATGGAGCTTGCCCAGCTCATGAATGATCAGGCCTCCAGGTTCGGTTTGAATTTCGCGACCGCCGAGGTAAGCGGTCTCAAACATGAAAAGACGTTGTTCAGGACCGTCACCGATGACGGCGACTTCCTTTCGCCGGTAGTGGTGATAGCATCCGGTACAAACTACCGGAAAATGGGCCTTGCTGACGAGGAAAGGCTGAATGGGCGCGGCGTGTCCTACTGCGCCACCTGCGACGGATTCCTCTTCAAGAACAAGGATGTTGCCGTAGTGGGCGGTGGGGATACGGCCGTGACGGACGCGCTTGAACTGAGCCAGCATGCCGGTCACGTCTATGTCATACACCGGCGGGACCAGCTCCGCGCCAGCCAGGTGGTGCAGCGTGCGGCCATGACTAACGCTAAAATCAAGTTTATTTGGAACAGTATTGTTGTTCAATTGGAGGGAGCGGAGAAACTGGATGCCCTGATGATCAAGGATATAAAAACGGGCAATACTTCGAAGCTCGAGGTATCCGGGGTCTTTGTGGCCATCGGGCTCATCCCCAACAGCGACCCTTTCAGGGGATTTATCGAGCTCGATGAAGCGGGCAACATCCCTACCGACGGGTTTATGCGCACTTCCCTGGCGGGCCTGTATGCTGTCGGAGACATACGGAGCAACTCCGCCCGCCAGGTTGCGGCGGCGGTAGGCGATGGTGCAGTCGCAGCAAAATCGGCATTCAGCTATCTGAAGGAATAAAAGTTTGTTGGTGGGCTCGGCAGGTTTCGAACCTGCGACCAATCGGTTATGAGCCGACCGCTCTACCCCTGAGCTACGAGCCCCTTCTGACTATACCGGCCGGCAAATACACCCGGCCGGGCAATTTTATAGTATATCACAGGCTGCTGCAGCAGTGAAGATACAGTATAATATGCGAGTATGAGACTCCAGTGGTTGGGAACCTCCGGATACAGGATTGAGACCGGCGATCAGGTTATTCTGATCGATCCTTACCTGTCCCGCAATGCACTATCCAGACCGGTACAAACCTTTAAACCGCGGGATATCTCCGATGCGGGCCATATCTTCATCACACATGGCCACTTCGACCACATCAGTGATGTCCCTGCCATCATGGCCGCTGGCAGGGCGCAGGTCTACTGCTCGGAGACAGCCGCTTCAACGTTGATCAGGTACGGCGCCGACAGCGACCGTGTACACGCCGTGAATACAGATGGCTTCTCCGTGGATTTCGGCGGCTGCCGTGCGGAGGCTTTCTACAGCATGCACGTTAAATTCGATATTCCGCTGGTCCTGCGCACGCTCTGCCGCGTCAGCCCGTCGGGCTACCGGCGTATAACCAGAGCCGGTATCAGTCGCAATTATCCGTTGGGCCAGGTTTTAAGCTGGCGTTTCAACATCGACGGCTACAGCATCCACCATTTCGGCAGCGCCGGATCAACACGTATAGAGCTTGAACGACTGGCGGCCAATCCATTGGACCTTCTGCTTGTTCCTTTGCAGGGCAATACACGTATCTGCGACATCGCCCTGGAATATGTCCGTGTTTTAAAGCCGCGCCTGGTCATACCGCATCACCAGGACGATTTCTACCCGCCCGTTTCCATGGCCGTGGACATCAGGCCGTTCGTAATGAAGGTCTATGAGACCTGTCCGGACACCGAGGTAAGGGTGATGGCCATGAACGAGATGATCAGGCTATAGCGACAAGATAGGTTATGTAAACCTTCAAGCTGTGCAGACCCTGTTATGACCTTCCCGTTTGGCTTTGTACATGGCGGCATCCGCCCGGGAATACAGATGGCCGATACCTGCGTCGTCTTTGGATGATTCGACCAGCCCCACGCTGACGGTGAAATGCATCGGTACGCCTGTGGTTGTATTTAACCGGCAATCGCAGCAGGTGGTACGTATCCGCTCCGCTATATCCATTGCATCCGATTTATTTGTCTCAATCAGCAGGACGCAGAACTCGTCGCCGCCCGTCCTGCCGAATACGTCAGATTGGCGGATATGCGAAGACACGAGGGATACCAGTTTGAGCAGCACGTTGTCGCCCTCGACATGTCCGTAGTTGTCGTTGATGCCCTTAAAATCATCGATATCGATCTCGATCAGGGAGAAAGCCTTTCCATATCTTGCAAACCTTAGCAGTTCCCGTTCCCCCTGCTCGAAAAAGGTCCTGTGGTTCAGTATGCCGGTCAGGCTGTCGCGGGATGCTGCCAGCCGTAGCTCTTCCTTGACCTTTTCTTCCGCCACCTGGGTTGCGTATTGCTTTCGCCTGTACGAGTAGAGGTGGTGCGAAATAATCAGTCCTACGATATTGATAAATACAAGTGACAGGATCTCCACCCTTATCCACGGCAGAGTCAATTGTTGAGCATTCACGGCTAAACACGCAAGGCAGCCGGCAGTGAATAACATCGCAAGTATCACGCGATATAACAACCTGAACGGCATACCGAGGTAGATAATAACCAGGAGTACCAGGTCGGCCAGCGCATGGCCGGTATAGACGGCCGGCCTGTTGAAGATAATGAAGAGATTCAAGGCTATTCCAAATAAACCCCAGATAAATATGTTGTTATCATATCTTTGGGGGTCCTTGTTTCGACGTAGATATACAACCAAAACGATACTGTATGCAATGAAGATAACGCGTAATGCCATGAGGAAGCCAAACATGACTGGTGGCAGCGGAAAGACGAAATCGTTGGGGATAGTCAGCGCGGTGAACATCGCCAGCAGCGAGATCCCCACAGTTGCCTGCCTGCTGTCATCGCGGAGAGTATAACGCCGGTAACCTTTCTCTAATTCCCCGTCAAGCCGGCCGTCCAGGTTGGGCCATTTATACTGCAGTTTCCTCAAATCTCTACCCTGCCGCCGTAAAACCACAGAAGCTTACCATAATTATACTAATATCACAACGGTCATTTAAAGCTGTTTTCAGCCTTCCTTCATCTCCGGTCTTCTAAATATACTTGACTGCAATGAAAAAGAGCCCTAAAATATCTAATTAGCACTCAGATAAAGCGAGTGCTAATTTTAAGATTAATTACTGTTCCCGGAGGGACCGATGCCTATATATCAATACTCCTGCTCGAAGTGCAACAGCAATTTTGAGCTCAGGCAGGGATTCAATGACGACAGTGTGGCGGCCTGCCCCAAGTGCAAGGGCGAGGCCAAACGCCGCTTCGTGCCCGTGCCTATTATCTTCAAGGGTTCGGGATTTTATGTCACCGACAGCAGGAAAATGTCCGATGCGCAGCTGCCGGCCAAGATTCCGGAGACGACTAAAGAAGTGACGGCGACCAAAGAGCCGGAGAAATCAAAGCCCGAGCCGTCCAAGCCGGCTGCCGCTGATGCACCGAAAACTTAACTCGCTCTCACCGGTTATTGATACCGCTCGTTACCCTGTGTTAAACTCCATATACGTCCCTGTAGCTCAGCGGACAGAGCGGCTGCCTTCTAAGCAGCGGGTCGTGGGTTCGAATCCCCCCAGGGACGCCATCGTATCTACAGGGAGCAACTGCTTTTCCTACAACAGGCAATGTAGCGCAAAGTCGTAGTCACCCTTCCCAGAATCGTCTAATCTGCTTCTATAATCGAGCTATAATGTTTCTCTTTTGAGTAACGCTCTTATTAAGAACAACAAGGTCTTCCTCAACACGTGTCTTTTGGCACACCAAAGCCCCAATATCAATGTCTTCTTGCTTTCTAACTAAGCCAATATCGCGGAGGCTCACTCTGAGTTCGTGAGCTATTTCACGGGTAGTCTTATCCTGCCGTAGAAGCTTCCGTATTTGATCGGCTTTGTTTATCATATCGTACCTGATTTAATCGCTTGATACTATTGATACCGTTGATTCCATTATAGCAATAGTCCGAGTATGTCATGAGTTGTATCTGCGATCCTTAGTTATTACTCTTATTAGTACGATATCAATATGTCAAACTTCATTTTTATAGCTGAGTTTCATTTAGTATGAATTCATAACAAATAATATAGCATGCAAAGAAATTTGCTCTATGTCCTATTTTGGGATCTAATATGATAGTGGTCAATTGCACAAATCAAGCAAATGTAATTCGATCCGCCAACGAACCGACCCAATGCTTGTGCGACAATGCATCTACAAAAGATTAAAGACCGCGAATAATAAGTTGATGTGTTTATGACATCATTAATGACAGGATGGACGAGGAAGAAGACTTGACGCTGCATCCTGTAATTTATATGCTAGAGACATGCGGAATGAAAAGGCTGTGCTACGGGGACAGCAGACAAAAGAGACAGGTCAATACTGAAAGATGAGAACGATACGACTATTTATAAGTCATGCGTGGCAATACAATGGTCAGTACTATAAGTTAATTCGTCTACTCAAGAAGAGAGGTTATTTCGCTTTTTTTAATCACAGTGTTCCCAGACATGACCCGTTGGATTTTAGTACAAAGCGTGCCCTTGAAGGTCAGTTGGCCAACAAAATGAAGTCCTGTCACGTTGTTCTGGTTATAGCTGGAGTATATGCGTCATATAGTTACTGGATGCAAAAAGAAATAGAGATTGCTGAGCAATATGGGAAGCCTGTACTGGCTATCCGGCCAAGAGGTCAGATCAACATATCCCAAATTGTCAGCTCGAGTGCTCACTACGTCGTGGGGTGGAATGTGGCTTCGATCGTCGACGCAATTAGGACGTTAGCCAAATAGCATATGTGTAGTAATTTCTTCCCGGAGAAGTGAAATTGAAGTAAAAAGCTGTTCCGGATTAAGTATAAACTGATACGGGCTTTATGCTTTAAATCTTTTTTTCGTCGTCTAAATACCAGTAGTACACTTATTATAAGTGGCCATCTCGCTAGCGTGCGCCTGCGATAAGGTTCTTAAGATTATCCCAGGTCCATTTATATATTTTGTCGTTTCCTCTGGCAGATTGCGGCTTGACACAATTTATGTCACTTCGCCCCCATAAAAGAAAATACGGCATTTCTTCTTCCTGGGCCATCTTGACTTCTGAGCTGACCCCTGAGGCACTGCCTGTGTATTCACTACAAATGACGATCATTAAGTTGCATTTATTAATGCGCTTACGAACTTTTTCCTTCCAGTCCCCAGTAAGTGGTTCCTTAATCGACCAATCCGACATTTCAAAAGGAGAATCGGGGTTCTTGGATTGTCCTATCAGAAGATTGCGTAAATCCTCATCGTGGTCAAAATCGAAGCTAGTAAAAACAGGCTGTTTTGACATAGCGCATTACCTCCTGGTCACTCTAATGGACTGTTTATATATTGGTAATTATACCTATAGCGGAGAGGTTGTCAATCTATTGGTCCGATGCGGACCACGAACTTTTGGAAAAAACTATGCAGGTTTCACTCTTCTAGATAATCTTCAAGACAATAGCAGCTCATGCTATTCTAGTATTTAATCAAACGGGTAACAGCCCAACAAGTATAATTCATTGACAAATTTTTACTCTTTGCTATAAGCTTGCATCAACAAGCGAGGTGTTATAGTGGTAAAATTGGCACTTCTGGTGGGTATTGACGACTATGCAAAGTCACCGCTATCTGGCTGCGTAAATGACGCGAATCAAATGGCTAATTTACTGCAGCGTAATTACGACGGCTCTCCCAATTTCGAATGTAAGAACATAACTGCTCCCACTGAAGTTGTAACTCGGATTGTCCTCAAGGAGGCAGTGGACAACTTGTTTAAGCGTAAAGCTGATGTTGCTCTGTTCTACTTCTCAGGACATGGCACGGTGAATAGTCGTGGTGGATATTTAGTCACTCAAGATACTAAAGGATATGATGAAGGGCTAAGCATGGTAGATTTACTGACGATGGCAAATAATTCGCCTGCCAAAGAGAGAATTATTATATTAGATTGCTGTCACAGCGGAGCATTCGGACAGGTTCCTGCAATTAGCTCTGATCTAGCTTTTATCGAGGGTGGCGTTTCTATTTTAAGCGCGTGTCGGGAAGAGGAAACGGCAATGGAAAAGGGAGGGCAAGGGCTATTTACGTCCCTCGTATGTAGTGCTTTGGACGGAGGGGCAGCTGAGGTAGGGGGCAACGTTACAATCGCTGGCGTATATGCCTATTTAGATGAGGCGTTGGGAGGTTGGGATCAAAGGCCACTATTCAAAGGCAACGTATCAAAGTTAGTTCCGATCCGTAGTTGCAAGCCTGCAGTAGATCTCTTAATACTACGTATGTTACCTAGCTATTTTAAAGTTCCAAGCGAATACTATCAGCTCGACCCTTCATATGAGCCAACTGAGAACCCTCGCAACCCCGACCACGAAGAGATTTTTAGGCATTTGCAGCAGTTGCGAGATGCAAGGCTGGTGATTCCTGTCGGGGAGGATCATCTTTATTATGCGGCAGTCAAGTCCAAGGCTTGCAAATTAACCCCTATGGGAGTTCGCTATTGGTACCTTGCAAAAAACGGAAAGATATGATGAAGGTTGGGATCACCGGACATCAACAATTGGATAGCGGAAGTGACTGGAACTGGGTGACTGCGGCAATGATCCAGGTGCTTAATTCGCTAGGGGGTTCAGTGGACGGAATAAGTTCGCTTGCGATCGGGGCCGATCAGATATTTGCTTCCCTTGTCCTGGAATTGGGGGGACACCTCCATGCTGTTATTCCTTTTGCGGGCTATGAAAAGACTTTTGATGTAAAAGACATCAGCGTATATCACCGCATCTTATCAGCAGCTTCAACAACGGAGATCGTACAGGTTCCGGGAACGGATGAGGATGCCTATTTGGCTGCCGGTAAGAGAATAGTTGAAATGTCCGATACATTGATTGCTATTTGGAATGGACTACCCGCTAAGGGCAAGGGTGGTACCGCTGACATCGTAGCTTATGCCAACAGAAAAAACAAACCGGTAATACACATCAACCCTATGGACCACACTGTGGTTAATAAATAGCATATTAACTGGTTGTCCAAATCCGGTTAACGAGATGCTTACCTAATGTTTTCTATAGCTGGACCTTTTGGCCATCTCCCTACCTTTTATCGGGGTAAACGATAACGCTGTTGAAATCCCCTATTGTTAACCACTCCGTCTTATCTTCCGTTCTCACCTTGCATCCAGCGGCCCTCAAGCGAGTAACAAGTTCTTGCCTTTTTTCCACACTGCCATCCATCCTCACCGCATGCTTACCAGCCAAGTCGCTTATATGGCGGAGCGTGCCGAATTCAACCACTATAGTTCTGTGTGGGTGCCTTCCTAATGCCAAGCCAGCTTCAAAGATCACATTTGGTCTCGCCTGTGGTGTTAGCTCCTCGTTCGGCGCTCCTGCTGCGATAAATCTCGTACCAAGTCTAGCTAAATCATCTCCCGTCATGAGCACCACAATTGCTTGAGCATTTGAGAATGCTGTATCTAATATAGCTCCAACATAAGGATTAAGGTCACCTGTTGATTTGATCGTTAACTCGATCGCCTCTAACCACTCTATTGGCTCCAAACCAACCGCATGCAAAAAACTAAACATAGTCTGTCTTGCCGAATCATTTCTTCCATGCACAACATACACTTTAGTAGCTATGGTTTCGGGAGGCGAAAATAGTCTTTCCAACCGCGTCAAATCCCAGGATAGCTGATCAAAACGTAGGCTAAGTCCAAGTTCTGATGGTACCGGCAAAGCCTTCAGTCCGTTCTTCCATTGCTCCCATCTCTTTCTTTGTTCCACAGGATTTCGCAAGCGTAATATTTTTCTTCCTTCTAATAGAAACGCCTTTAGCCTGGACTCTTGCAATCCCTTAGTCATAATCTATTTATCAGAAAGAACTTTTGGATCAAAAGGAAGATTGTAACCGACTATGCACTTCTTATTAACTCGTTCATTACCTAAATACTCATCCAATATTGGGTGCAAGAAATAAGCAATACTTGGAGGTACTTTTTCAGGGGCTGATGTGTATCTAACCTCTCCCGGCCTAAGAAATGATTGTACTTGTTTACCATTGACTGGTGATAAATGCGCATACCCTAAAAGTCCTACCTCGTAGAGGGCACAAACCGGATGAACATTGTAGCAGGTGGAGCAGTCGGACTGACAACTTGCTGATTGTCTATCTTCATTATACTGCCGACACGTATGTTCGGCGGTTTTCCGGTCAATGATATTGGAGGGAAAATACTGGGATATAAATTCAAGTAGCTGCACTCTAGCATCGACCAGGGGTTTGATCTCCTCAAGATAGCCTTTCGCGGTTTCCTGCGCGGCTTCAGAAACCCCAGTGCGTATTGTGTCTTCATCTATTTGACCAGTACCTTTCGCCCTTATTATCCAGTTGCCGATGGTGATCATATCACGTGGACGCAAAAGAGTATGACGGATAAGATACTGGTCGACAGGTTCACTCTTATCCTCCACTATCTTATTGGCAATCTGTTTAACATCACCAAAGAAGGCCTGCATAGGGTTGTCATCTTTGACACCAGGTAGTTGTAATAAGTCGTTGTCAAGTCGTCTAATTCCCCCCTCGAAAATTGACATCAGTTCTCCATTATTATAATTGAGGAAAGAAATAAAATCGTCATATTGAGTCAGCTTCTCAGTACTGAACCTGCCATAGATATCTTGTCGGATCGACGTATAGATATGAATATCCCGGAAATTCAGGCGAACGCTTCTAATCGCTTGGAAATTCCCAAAGATGCACGTGAGCCAGAACTCAGGCCACTGCTGATACCATTCATCTAAATTGTCAATGAAGACGTAATATGGAACTCGAAAATCTCGATACAAACTTGACAATAAATCTATCTCATGTCTGACCCTATCAAGTCCCTCCCTAGGCGCGTCATCAAGAAACTGGCAATCCTCTTTATAGAAATCACTTACTGTCTTCAGCCTATAGTAAGGTGGAGTACCAAATAGTTGTTGGATCTCGCCCTGAATATTTCTCCACTGAGCTTCTTCATAGTCCTTCAATTTTGAATCAGTCATAGATTTTCCAGATGACGAATGTATGCCTAATCTGCACATGTCATAAATAACGGCCTTCACTATGGCATGAAGCCATACAGAGGTCCAAGCTATGTCGCTTTCGATAGGGGCTTGGTGCTTTCGGTAGAACTTGTGACCAAGGTTTCCAAAAAACGGCGAACGGTCCACAGGATCTTCCATACCTCGCGGAGGTATCGTCCGAACTTCAGGCAAATTTCTCTTCTCCAATCCTTTTTTAAGCAGCAGTAATGTTTTGCCCGTTCCCTTTGGTCCGATCAGGTAGCAACGCGAATCATCCCTAAGGAAATCATCAATAGGTTTATTGCGGACAATCTCGCTGAGCATATCAGTGAGTTCCGACCCACTAGCCGACCAAGCGTCTTGATGTCCGAAGGTTCTACCCATTAAATTACTCCCTCCGATCTATTCCGGAGATCGCATGTACTAGTAAAAATTATATATGCAGCAATCTGCGACTTGCATTACAATTTCGTACGATATTATCCACTACACTCATTTTATATCCAAAATGTTATAGCCATGTTATCAGCTTTGCCAGACCGGGTCAATGCATATAATTTGAATCAATTGATATTGGACATGGGGGAATGTATTTAAGTGATTTCCTGAATAAAGGTATAAGTTACTCTTAAATGCTGCAAAGAAACAAAACGCTATTTTGTTACCCTTGCTCAGACATCGGCATTACAAATGATTCATAGGAGTATGTTTGTGATTTCTTTAATGGCACATTATCGACTGCTAAGAGGCAATATGAATCTGTACCTGCAAAATTGTTCAAATAAATATACGCCTAGTGAGAAATATAATATGAATGAACAAAATGGCTTAATGTGTGATGATAACGTCCATTTGTAGCACAGCGGCTTCTATCCAAAGTGGTTATTGTACCTTCTGCTACCCTTTCTTGCTACTGTTGCTATTTGCAAATAACTTATGTCTTGTATCAAGGCATACAAACTGCTACGATAACAAATAATGGAAGTTAGAAACAAGCCAGTCTACGAGAGGATTAAGAGGTACATTCGAGGGGCGTACAACAGCTCACTTGATTGGAGCCCGGGTAGACCTCAATTCGAAGACTTGCTTGATTTCTTGGGCAGTCTGGAGACTGTTGTAGACTCAGTTCGCTGGTGGGAACCTGAGACAGAACTCCGAGGAGAAATATCGAAGTGGATGTTAAGTCTCAGTTATTCATATCAGGATAGACTTGGAAGTCTGGTTTGGGATGAGCAAGTCTTTAACCAAATCTATAAGAAATTCGAGAGTTTTCTCTACTCTGAAAACTTAATAGTAACCTCTATTGCCCCTTTATTCTCGTTCAAGTGTGATTTAACGGAACCTATTAAGCTTGATACGGATGTAGGTATCATTCCCAGGGAATATAATGTGAATATAAAATGCTGGCTTAATCGTTTTGAAATCGAGGATAAACACTTCAGTGAGGATTACAGCTGGTGCATTTTCACTAAAAGAAAATGTCCGAAATCGCATTCGAAAGAAAGGGGCTCGAATTACAGCGAAGACATCGCAAAATTGGAAAATGTTCTCATTTCGTTACGATTATTGCACAGCGGGCCAATACATGCTGGCCCTCTATGTTCAGATGAAGGCTCTCCTTTCGCAGGTATACACGGTGGCTATAGAGTGATCTACCCACATTCTGTGCTTAAAAGACTTCCGGCGGATTACATGGTTTTTCAATTGTACGCACTAAAAGGTGGGGAAATCGAAAGACTGCAACAAATATATAATCAGATGGCAAGCCTGAGCGAGCGTAGTCGAAAATTCTTGGATATCCCTCTCAGTAGATTTCACGACTCTTATGAACGACAAAACGAAAGAGACAAACTGATTGACCTATGCATTTCCTTGGAATCCTTGTATGTGCGTGAAAAGGACGAGTTGGCATACCGTCTAGCCTTACGTTGCGCCTATTTTTTGGAAGAAGACGAACTAACAGAAACTTTTCGTGCTGTGAAGGATATATATGATGCAAGAAGTAAAATAGTACACGGAGCTTCAAGGCAGCCGAACAAAGAACAATTGGGAAAACTAGTCATTGGAGCAGAAGAATACGCGCGTCGGTCTATTTGTAAGCTTCTGTCCGACAAAGCGTATGTTGATAAAATTAGCCGAAAACCCCAGGGACAGGAGCTTCATTTCCTAGACGAAGTCATACTTAAGAAGCATTCACGCACGGAATCACCTCTAGTCCGTTAATTACTTACCTACCCACGACTACATAGATTACTAGTAACGAAATGACATTATGTTCAATTTGCAGCCTATCAGTAGCCTAATATCACATCCCGACCATTGACACAGTATTAGCACTCATCCATTGAGTGTCAATGTCGCGTAAGATATAATTGTTTCATAGAATCATGCTTTATGCTCACATGATATCGCATGCCGATCCGGGCAGTGGGGCGACAGAGGAGAATGAGAAATGCTCGTGCAACTCCCACCAATATTCGCAATTGATCAACGGTTAGATGGCAACATTATAAAACAGTTGATTCTTCCTTCCTTAGTGCATGAAGGCACTATCGACAATCACGATAAGAATGGGACAAGAATGTGGCTGGCTTCATGGCTAGGACAAAATAATGAACAGGCACTGATTGCGGAGACTGCGATAGCTGATGATAAGTTCGACCAAATTCTACAAATAAACCCGCTCCCAAGGTCAGTAAACAACGAATTACTGGAAGAGGCTATCCCCAAAGGAAATTGGATAAAACATCCGCTACTTCCGCAAGTCTCCTGTTTGCCTGATCCGAACAATGAGACAACCAAGGCACTTGCGTCGTGGAGAGGGGCATTCCAATACCGCGAAGAGGATAGTACTGCAAGGACAGAAGGACTTAGAAAGCCGCAGATTGGTGCAATTCATGCTGTGCATGCTCATTGGGCTATCTCCAGCGAACCGGCAACCATAGTGATGCCTACCGGGACTGGCAAGACTGAGACGATGATAGGCGTCTTAGTCTCTCGACTCTGTGAGAGGCTATTGGTCGTTGTGCCCACTGATGCACTGAGAATGCAGATAGCCGACAAATTCATGTCCTTGGGAATACTAAAAAACCTTGGTGTCGTATCGAGTACTGCGCTGTTTCCTGTCGTTGGCATCTTGAATCACAGGCCTCTAAACGCAAGTGGAGTCGATACATTCTTTACAAAGTGCAACGTAGTAATAACAACGATGGCAATAGCTGGACAATGCCCAGACACTGCACAAACACAAATGGTTAGAAATTGTCCTTTCCTGTTCATTGATGAAGCTCATCACATAGCTGCAAGCACATGGAAAAGATTCAAGGACAAATTTGAGTCAAACCGGATTTTACAGTTCACAGCAACGCCTTACAGAAATGATGATCGACCTGTAGATGGGCATATTATATTCAATTACTCACTTAGACAAGCTCAGGAAGATAGATACTTTACCTTTATCAAGTTCAATCCCGTTATGGAATTTGACCCCAAGAAAGCTGATCAACAAATAGCAAATCAGGCCGTCAAACAGCTGGAGGAAGACTGCAAAAAATATAACCACGTTTTAATGGCACGGGTTAGAGATATTGAAAGAGCGAAAGAAGTCTTCAAACTTTACGAATCGTATAAAAAGTATAATCCTGTTCAGCTTCACACTAAGATCAAGTCAATTAAAGACAGAGAACTCATACGCAAGAAACTCATCAGCGGAGAATCCAAAATAGTTGTATGCGTGGATATGCTAGGCGAAGGATTCGACTTGCCAAATTTAAAAATTGCTGCGTTTCATGACATCAAGAAAAGTTTGCCCACAACCTTGCAGCTGGCAGGGCGATTTACTCGTACATCAACAGACTTGGGAGAGGCAACGTTCATTGCAAATATAGCAGACGTCAATGTGAATGACGAGATAGATAAGCTCTATGACCGCGATACGGACTGGAATGCCCTGTTGCCACAGACCAGCCAAAACCTAATGAACGAAAAAATTAACTTGCAGGAATTTATTAAAGGCTTTGGCAATTTCCCCAAAGAAATTAGTCTACAAAACATGCGTCCTGCGATGAGTACGGTTATCTATAAAACGAAATGCACAAGATGGACACCCAGCAATTTTCCGAAAGGAATTGACGGCTTTGACTCTCTGGAAAGAGAATATCACTCGATCAATGATAAAATGCATACTTTAGTTATCGTTACAGCCAGGAAGACCCAAATTGACTGGACACGACTGGATCAGATTTTTAGCATGGAATGGGAACTATATGTTTTATACTGGGATCAAGGTCAACAATTGCTGTTCATTAATAGTTCAAGTAACAGTGGCTATTACAAAAAACTGGCTGAAGCGATCGCTGGAGAAGTGGAGCTCGTCTGCGGTCAGTCAGTCTTCCGATGTCTGTCTGGCGTAAATCGTCTTAAGCTTCAGAACGTTGGCTTAACCCAACAGATCGGGCGATTAATAAGATACATGATGAGAGCTGGCCCTGATGTCGAGATGGGGCTATCAGGGCCGTCACTCCAAAACGCAACTAAATCGAATATCTTTGGGGTTGGCTACGAGGACGGCAGCAAGACCACAATTGGATGTTCGTACAAAGGTCGAATCTGGTCACGTCGAGTGACAAATTTAGATATGCTCGTCAATTGGTGTAGTGCTGTTGGGGAAAAAATAAATGACAATTCCATAGATCCCAATGAAGTGTTGAAAGGCACTCTAGAACCCCGATTGGTTTTGCAGCGGCCCACTACTATGGCTATTGCTATCGACTGGCCGACAGACATTTATAAAGAACCGGAGGCAATGTTCACGTTCACAGCCAGCAATGGGGTCCATTTCAATACTTCGCAAGCCGACATTAGGCTTGTGGACCCTTCAGAAAATGGGGACTTATTATTTGAGATAGTCTCTTCCGCAGTAAATGCAAAATACAAGCTGTCCTTCCACGGAAAGGATGAGACAGCTGACTTTGCGATTTCTCAAATCGGAGGGTTGCCACTCACAGTAAAATACGGCACGAAGACAGAGCGGGTTATAGATTTCATGTCTGCCAATCCTCCAGTAATCTGGTTTGCAGACGGTTCCTGCCTGGAGGGAAATATTTACACGGAAATTAAAAGCCACTACGACCCTTATCCAATATCCAAAATAGTAGCATGGGATTGGACAGGCATAAATATCAAGAAAGAGTCACAGGGCATCAGCAAGCACATTGATTCCATACAGTATCGCGTCATAGAACAACTGAAGAAAGGTAGCTACGACATTATATTTGATGACGATGATGCGGGTGAGGCAGCTGACGTAGTAACAATTAAGGTGGAGGAAACGCATATATCAGTCGAGTTTTATCACTGTAAGTTCTCCAAAGAGGATAAACCCGGGAACAGAATGGAGGACCTATATACAGTCTGTGGACAAGCCCAGAAAAGTATCCATTGGATGGCAAATCGAATGGATCTATTCACGCATCTGCTTAGGCGTGAATCACAAAGAGGTAACAGGTTTGAGATAGGCAACGCGGATCAACTTCAAATTATTCGTACTCAGTGCAGGTACCTACCGATTAATTTGAAAATATTTATTGTACAGCCTGGGTTAGCAAAAGCAAGCACGAGCCACGACCAGCAACAGCTCCTTAGTGTAACTGAAAATTACCTAATGGAAACCTATAAAATTAATTTTGGCGTTATCGCCAGTTCGTAGCATCCTGATAATCTGACATCATCATCATCCGTTCATTGACTGGCAAATAGAATGTATTGCCTTTATTCAGGGTAATTTCTGCACCCAACAAAAGCCTGTTATGTGTAATTGATTAGTTGTATGATGCGATCACCATTCGCAACTTCGTCTTCTAGTAGGAAAGCATTATTAATTGTCCTCACCACCACGTGAGCAGCGGGATTTGGAGTAAGCTCACAAGCGGCGCCGTGGCTGAACTTACTGAGCTACATCTTCCACTGCCTCAGCATCGTTAATCATGTGTCCATAGCATCGTTTCCTGGGATATGCTACGTGCGCAACATCGTTATCAGCTATTCGTAAACCAAACATAGCTCCTTGATTTATTTCGTGAGGAATATTATCGATATATCGATCATGGTCATTTAGTCTTAAGTCAGATCGAAAATGGCATAGTCACACGCATTAGCCGATGCTATAATGGGTTCAGAAGAAGTAAACAGGAAAAGGTAATGTGATGAAAAAAAAGAGCAGATGCCTTGACCAATTCACTATCAGTTGAACAGCTATGCGACTTAATTGTCTCAAAACTGACCGCTAGCAATTGTCTTCTAAGCAGCGCGTCGTGGGTTCGAATCCCCCCAGGGACGCCATCGTATCTACGGGGAGCAGCTGCTTTTCGAGCAACGAAAGCCACGTAAAATTGTAGTCATTTTCCCACTGTGTCAACCGAATAAATGCATGGCGCCGCTCTATCCTTACCGATTTACATCCTGTCTACGCCTTCTGAAATAGATCACTGCCAGTACGAGGGATGTGAGGATCATAAGCAGGCTGACATACAGTATGATATTGGGATCGATGTTCTGTTCGACCGCGAAGCTTCCGACGGGGTAGCTGTCGACATAGACGGAGTATGTGCCTGGCCGGTCCTTAATGGCGGTGAAGGTAATAAGCCTGGACTTGCCGCTTTCAAGAGTAATGCCCTTTACACTGTCCACCTGGCCGTTGACATACAGGCGTACGGACGCATTGCCCTTTACCTGGCCGCGGTTTACCAGGGTGGCGGTAATCTCGACGGGAGTACCCGGGGTAACTTTTTCGGCAGAGAGGGAAGCGCTCTTTACCACCACATTGGACAGCTGTATGGGTGGGGGATTCGTATTGTTGGATGGCGACTGTCCTGATCCTCCTCCCGGAGTAGAATTAAAGAATGTGGGTGTCGTAGCTGAGGCATTTGTGAGGGCGGTGACAAAGGAACGCTCGTTTGCATAAGAGACGCCTGCTGAGCCGCCATCTGCTACGGCCACGAAGTAGTAGGCCTTATTGATGGATAGGCTGTCGAGGTCTGCCCAGAAGTTAGCGGGGCTGCTCAAGGGGCGCGGAGGAGTGGAGTTGGGATAGGGACCCCCGCTGGTGGTGCCCCAGAGGAAGTATACCATGACTGTGTCGGCTGCACCCATTGAAATGAGAGCTCCGTTAAGCCTGGCTGTGCTGCCGGTGATTGAGGTAGCGTCCATTGTGGTAACCATCGGCGCAGTGGCGGTGATGAAGCTCATCTCCCGGCCGTAATCGATGCCGTAAACGCCGCCGTCCGATCTGGCGCGGAAGTAATAGACAGTGTGCGGGGCCAAGCCTGAGATGGCGGAATTGAAAGACCCGGTCGTGGTCATGCCCGTTGCCGGCGTGGAGTTGGGGTATGGTCCACCCTGTGTAGTGCCCCATACGAATGAGCTATTGACCGTGGCGGCCGAGCCCAATGAAAGCAGATCGCCGTTGAGTGTAGCGGAAGTGGATGCCAGATTGCTGACGGTATCAGTAGCCACTATGGGCGGGTGTGAGCCGGTGGTGAAGGCCTGCTCCTCGCCGTAACTGGTCCCGTGCACCCCTCCATCTCCTTTAGCCCTGAAATAATAGGTGGTGTCCGGGGTCAAACCGGTCAGGTCGTACAGGAAGGTATGAGGTGTCGTCAGTGCCTGTGCCGGAGTGGTATTGGGGTAAGGGCCTCCACTGGTGGTTCCCCATTCGAAGGACACATTCACCGTGGGAGAGGAGCCCAGCAAGTACAGTTTGCCGTTGAGAGTGGCGGCGTTGGTCATGATGTCGTCAGCGCCGCTGGTTTCTACGACGGGTGGCAAGTGAGTGGTGGTAAAGCTCATCTCGGTTCCATAGCCGGTGCCGTAGACGCCGCCGTCCGCCTTTGCTTTATAGTAATAGGTGGTGAATGGGGACAGGCCGTCTATGAAGCGATAGAAGGCGCCGGTGGCGGTCATGGCCTGGGATGAGGTGGCGTAGGGATAAGGGCCGCCTGCGGTGGTACCGTAGACGAAGGACACGTTTACCGACGTGGCGGTGCCGAGGTTATCGAGCGTACCGTTGAGGCGGGCGCTGTCGGTGGTCATATCTGCGGCGGCATTGGTAGTCGCCGTCGGTGGAACGGCGCCGGTGGTGAAGGCATGTTCCGTCCCGTAGCTGATGCCGTGCGCACCGCCGTCGGCTCTGGCACGATAGTAATAGGTGGTGTTTGGCCGCAGGCTGGACAGGTTGGCAACAAAATCGGCGGGAGCGCCCAGCAATTGTTGGGGTGTCTCGTTATTGTATACGCCTGAATGTGTGCCGTACTGGAAGCAGACGTTGACGGTGGGAGCTGTGCCCAGATCGTGCAGCGTACCGTTGAGAGTGGCTGCATCAGCGGTTATACCGGTGGCGCCGCCGGTGGACACCGAGGGCGGCGTTGCCCCGGTGGTGAAGCAATATTCGTTGCCTTCGGCTGTGCCGTGTGCTCCGCCATCGGCCTTTGCCTTGAAGTAGTAAGTGGTCAGGGGTGAAAGCCCGCTGATATCAGCCTCAAAGAAGCCGCGCGAGCTCATTGCACGCAGGGGTGTTGAGTTGGGATAGGGGCCTCCATGTATTACGCCCCACACGAACCAGGTATTCACCATGTCGGCAGTGCCCGGCGAGTCCAGGAAGCCATTGAGCGTGGCAGTGGTGGCAGCCACGGAGGTCGCATTGTCGGTTTCCACGGACGGAGGGACTTTGGAGGTAGTGAAGCTGAGTTCGTCACCGTAGGCTCCGCCGAAGGTACCGCCGTCAGCTTTTGTCCTGAAATAATAGACCGTATTGCCGTGCAGGCCGTTGATACCGGCCTGGAAGGCGCCGGCGGCGGTCATGGCCTGAATCGGTGTCGAATGGGTATAAGGTCCACCCTGGGTGGTTCCGTACTGGAAAGAGACACTCACCGTGGCCGCATCGCCCAGCGCATCCAGGTTGCCGTTAAGCGTGGCGCTGTCGCTGGTTATGGCGCTGGCAGGATTGGTGGTCACGGACGGCGGAACTATTGACGTGGTGAAGGCCATCTCGTCGCCATTGCTGGTACCATAGGTTCCGCCGTCTCCCACGGCGCGGAAGTAATAGGTGGTTCCGGGAGACAGGACTGAGAGGGGAGCCTGGAAGGCGCCGGTGGCGGTCATGGCCTGGGGTGTGGTCGAATTGGGATAAGGGCCGCCCTGTACCGTACCATATTGGAAGAATACGTTGACCGTGGTGGCCGAGCCCAGGAAGTGCAGGTTGCCGTTCAGGTTGGCAGCCGTATCGGTTATGCCGGTGGCCGGCAGGGTTTCAACGTAAGGCGGGAACATGCCGGTATGGAAGGACTTTTCAGCCCCATAGGCGGTACCATAGGCGCCGCCGTCGGCCCTGGCGCGGTAGAAATAAGTGACGCTGGAGGATAAACCGCTCAGGCTGATCCGGAAGGCCCCTGTAGCAGTCCTGGCCAGGGAAGATGTCGAATCGGGGTAAGGGCCTCCACGGGTGGTACCGTACTGGAAGGAGACGTTAACCGTCGTGGCCGTACCGAGATTCGTCAGGTTACCGTTGAGCATGGCGGAGTTGGTGGTCAGGTCAGTTGGGTTGTCAGTGGTAACTGAAGGTGGCAGACTGCCTGTAGTAAATACATGCTCGGTCCCGTAGCTTGTGCCGTCTCCGCGCGCTTTGGCCCTGTAGTAATAGGTGGTGGTGGGGGACAATCCGCCGATGAGGGCGTTGAAATCACCCGCTGCAGTCATAGACTGGGCGGTGGTCTGGTTGCTGTACATACCGGAGGACGTGCCGTACTGGAATGAAACATCCACAGACGATACGGAACCCAGGTCATGCAGCGTGCCGTTCAGTGTAGCGGAGTTGACGGCCACACCGGTGGCGCCGTTTGTAGAAACGGAAGGCGGGACTGTAGCTGTCGTGAAGGACATGATTGCTCCATAGGCTGTCCCGCCTGTCCCTCCGTCCCCTTTGGCCCTGAAGTAGTAAGTGGTGTTCGGATTGAGATTGCTCAGGCCTGCATTAAAGCCCGCCGGCGCAGTCAGCGACTGCGGGACGGTGCTTATGCTCAGATTGTCCTGATCCAATCCCCATTCGAAGGATACATTGGCCGTCGATGCGCTGCCCATGCCGGTCAGCTGTCCGTTTAAGGTGGCGGAGCTGGAGGTTATAGCGGTGGCGCCGCTCGTGCTAACTGTCGGGGGTATACCGGATGTAGTGAAGCTGATCTCGTTCCCGTAGCCGATACCGTATGCGCCGCCATCACCCTTTGCCCGGCAGTAATAGGTGGTATTGGCCGCCAGGCCGGTGATACCGGCGCTGAAAGAGCCCCGTGCAGTCATGGCCTGGGAGGAAGTGGAGTTGGGGTAGGGTCCGCCCTGGGTTGTGCCGTACTGGAAGGACACGTTCACGGTGCCGGCCGAGCCCAGGTCTGCAAGGGCGCCGTTGAGCGTGGCCGAATTAGTTGTTATCGATGTTGCGTCTCCCGTTGAGACCGAAGGCGCCGCTCCGGGTGTGGTAAAGCTCCTAATTGAGCCCCAGTAGGAGCCGTAATCATCGAATCCCACGGCCTTGAAATAATATGTGGTGCCGGCGGCCAGGCCGTTGATGGTCTGGCTGAAATATGTCTGATTGTACTGATTGGCTGTCTGGTTGTTCAGGCTGGACGGATCGGTGCCCCATTCAAAGTACACTGTCATCATATCATCGGGATAGTAGTTTATTGTCCCGTTCAAGTGTGCCGAGGAGACAGTCACATCACTGGCCGCATTTGTTATGATCACAGTCGGCATGGCGGTGGTAAAATGCTTCTCTTCTCCGTAGCCCGTACCCCAGCCGGTTGATGCAGCCTTGGCCCGGTAATAATAAGCAGTATAGTTGAGCAGGCCGGAGAGATTGGCCTGGAATGCGCCCGGGCTGGTTATCTGCTGGGGAGTGGTCTCCCAGCTATAGCTCCCGGGAGCGGTACCATACTCGAAGGAGACCATAGCGTTGGGAGCCGGGTTCATGGCAACAAGATTTCCATTCAGCGTGGCAGATGTTGTTGAGATGGATGTAGCGCTACCCGTCTCTACAACCGGGGCATTGGTATACTGGATCGTCACCTGATGTAAGACCGGTGTATAAAATGAACTCGGTGTAGTCAATATGGCTCGCCACTGCATGTAGCGTCCTGAAGGCAGGCCGGTAGTAACCGGGCTGCTGCTGCCGGCTGATGTCCAGGCAGGCGCAGCATCACCCTTGTTGAAGGCTGTGTTGCTGGCTCTGACCTCGAATGATATGTCTGTTTGTCCGTGGATTGTCTCCTGCCACTGCAGTACCTGCCAGGGAGTGTCATCAAAGCCGTTATCCAGGACGTCCGAGGCGATTGTGCCGCTGGATACATAAATGCCTGACTGATAGGCCGGGGTGGGATCCGTGCTTCCGGAGAGCGAAGTATAATCCAATCGGATCTTGCCATAACCCCCTTTATTACCCCAACTGGCTCCGGACCCGTCGGGACCGGGGTCCCCCCAGGTTCCGTCATGTCCGCCGCACCACGCAACAGTATCACCACCAGCTCCATAAATTGCACCATCGCCGCCATCGGCGCCAGGGCCGCCGGCTGAACCGTTCCCTCCAATAGCTAGCACCAGTGAATTACCCAGAGTCATATTATCGGCTAACATCCATATAGTGCCAGCCGCACCGCCGCTGCCTCCCTTTCCGCCGTTACCACCCTGTGATCCGGCGCCACCGCCGCCACCTCCACCGCCACAAACAACTGACCCCTGTCCCCCGTCACCTGAGTCAACACTTGAATCAGGATTATCCCCCGCATTCCCATTGTTCCCTGCCGTACCCGACAATCCCCCGGCCCAGATATTCCCGTTGATGATGATTTCTTTTGCACAAATGATGATTGCGCCTGCGCCCGGTCCCCCGGTACCACCTGTTCCACCACTACCACCCTTTGCGCCAGGGTCTCCATCATACCCGGTCCCGGTATCACCTTCACCACCTCCACCACATCCTCCTCCTCCGTATCCCCCCTGTCCCCCGCTGCCACCACCACCACCACCGCCTAATTGCAACGAGGAAAGATCATTGCTGCTGGCGTTTTGACCTCCCGTGTTGGAATTTCCTCCGCCGGGGCCACCACCATAATTCCCCGGTGCCCCGTGCTGTCCATCATAGCCCATCAAGCCACCATCGGCACCCGGATGACACAAATGGTGGATGCCGCAGCCGGCCTCTCCGCCTGTTCCACCTGTCCCACTCATACCGCCTGCAGTTGCTGGGTGTTTTCCATAGTCATAGCCTCCACTACCTCCGTCTCCACCCTGTCCACCACTTCCACCGGACCCGCCTGTTCCACCCTCAAAACCCCTTCCTGTAACATCGATGCTGCCGCCCTGTTGAATCGTGACGGTACCCGTCGATCTGAAGAAAACAACGCCGCCCGTGGAGCCATCCCATGCGTCGCAGGTGAGCCTGCCCCCGTTTTTCACGGTAACATCTTTAAACTGGGGAATCATGATAACCTGGGCATTGCTGGTCGCATTTACATAATACGTATTGATCAGATTTTCCGTCAGGACGAGATATCCGGATTCCACAGACTGGACATGTTGCGTCTCCCAGTCCCCGGCGCCTGTGCCGGTCATCTGGATAATAAGCACCTCGTCTGCGGCATAGAATGGGCCGGAGGACGTTTCAACGTATACCCTGTTTTGGCCCGCCGAGCTCAGCTGAGAAACCGCAGCTTTCCGGGAGTCGTTGTACACCAGGCCATCCACATCCAGAAAATCAAAAGCACCGGTACCTGTATCAATACTTGTATCCAGAAGCACGTCGCCGGGGCTTGAGGATGTATCGACACTATTAAGTACACCGGCCTCGAAATCGGCCTGGGATGTCCAGGTGTGTGATGATGCGGCGAATACCGGCGTTACCCAGGGTGGCAATATCGATGCCAGCACAGCCAGAATGACAGCAATCGGCATGATTCTGCGAAAGATCCCCATCTCTAACCTCTTTTAATTTATTCCTGCATACGATGGTGCTTCGTATATGTTCACGAAATATTTTTTTGTGTGATCAGCGATCACCGGAAGGACGAAATACGGTAACCGGCAAGCGTTAACCGTATAGTTGGTTAACAGATACTAATTATAGTACTTTTAAGCAGTTTAGGAAATATCCCACAGGTCTTCCCACCCACCGGCGCCGGGCCAGAGAAATACCTGACCTTTGATCAGCCTGCAGTTCCTGTCGATTTCCGATATCAACCTCATATCTTCATCCGTGAGCGGATTTTCAGTCACTGCTTTGAGATTGGAAAGATAGTTCTTCCTCCTGACCGAAAATGGTATGGGTATCTGCCCCCGCTGCACCGCCCACTTCAGGCAGACCGCGGACGGGTGTATATTCATCCTCTGCGCAATGCCCACAATAACCGGGTCTTCCATATCGACCGTATCGTCCGTAGTCCTGTCGCGCTCGGGTCGTCCCGGAGAGCCCAGGGGAGAATAGCCGATGGGGACGATTTCGTTTTCGGTTACGTAGTTGAACAGCTCCTGCTGCTGGAAATGCGGGTGGAGCTCCATCTGGTTGCAGGCCGGCTTGACAGTGCAGTCTTTCAGCAGCAGCTTAAGCTTGGCAATCGACATGTTGGAGGCGCCGATGTGCCTAACCAGTCCCCTGGATACTAAATCCTCCATCTGACGCCAGGTCTTCATATATTCCTCGTGTATGTAAGGCCTGGCATGGGGATCCCTGGCATCTACACCTACGCCGGGCGCATGATAGTTTGGAAAGGGCCAGTGGATGAGATAGAGGTCAAGATAGTCGAGCCTCAGGTCTCGCAGGCTTGCGGTCACGGAGCGCAGCACGTCGCCTTCGCCATGCATGTCGTTCCAGAGCTTGGAGGTTATCCACAGCTCCTCCCTTTTAATGCCTTCCTCCATGGCTCCCTGCAGTGCCGTACCGATGTAATGCTCATTTCCATAAACCGAAGCGCAGTCGATATGCCGATAACCAAGAAAAATAGCGTCTTTGACGGCGGCAGATACGACCTCGCCCGTCACACTATCCGAGCCGAAGGTCCCCAGCCCGATGGCGGGTATCCTGAGTCCGCTGTTCAGCGTTTTATACGGAACGCTGGAAGGGTCGACTGCGCCCGTATCGATATCTTTTCGCGCCATGTCTTCTCGCCTACCTTTTGAACGCCTCGTCGAAACAGACGGCGACCTTGCCGCATTTCCCGCCGGCCATCAGCGCATAGGCCTCAGCCACCTTCTCCAGCGGAAACCGGTGGGTGATCAACTTTTCGGGATGTATTTTCCAGCGCACCAGCCTTTCCACCAGCTCCTCCATCCTCCAGATGCTGGTGACCCAGGACCCGTAAATCGTTTTCTGTTCGTGGATGATGTCCTCCGAGGGATTGAAGGCAACTGTTCCGCCCTCACCCAGGAAGACGATTCTACCCCATTTTCCGGTTGCCCGGATACAGGTACGCCTTGCTTCATCGTTTGCGCTGCAATCCACCGCTTTCTCAACACCTCTTCCGCCAGTCAAATCCCTGATCAATCCCACATTATCCTGCCCGGACTGCAAAACCATATCGAATAGATTCATTTTTATAGCTATCTCCATTCTTTCCTCGCTCGCCTCGATGCCGAATACTTTATTCGCGCCCATCGCCCTGGCCAGCATGGCTGTGGCAAGCCCGACCGGACCAAGGCCGGTCACCAGCACCGAGTCGCCCCCGCATACGCCGATCTTTTCAAGCCCTTCATACACAGTCCCGAACCCGCAGGCAACCTGGGCGCCGTCGGAATATGTCAACTGCCCCGGAAGATATACCAGGTCTTTCTCCTCGGCAAGCATGTATTCCGCCATGCCTCCGTCCCGCTGCCACCCGTAGGCCCGCCTGAATGGGCTGGTGCAGGAGATCATGTAGCCGCGCCTGCAATCGTTGCAGACCCCGCAGCCGGATATATGGTATATGATCACCCTGTCGTCGGCTTTGAACCTCCTGCAGCCCGGCCCCACCTGTATAACCTGCCCGCACGGCTCATGCCCGGCTATCGTTCCCGGCTTGTAGCCCTCGGGGCCTTTGCCGAGATGTTCCCTGTAGATACACCTGATATCCGAGCCGCAGATCGTGGACGCCTTCATCTTTATCAGCATCTCGCCGTGCCCCGGCACAGGCAGCGGGAATTCCTTCAGTTCGACCGTGCTGTTCCCCGGTAGTATGGCGCCCTTCATCGTTTTCTGCATAATGACTCCTTCCGCTGAAAAGATATCTGTGGTCAGATTATTCCACAAGCCATTTTATCACTAAAGGTCGTATGGGTTGTCCCTGTTGATAAGGTCGCCCGCACAGGGTAAGATAGGACAACCCTTCTAGGAATCAAGGCAGGAGGCAGCGGAAAAATGAAGCAACCTTCCGTACCATACGTCTCAATGGAATTACAACCATCCGGCAGCGGGTACACCCAGACCTTCATGTCGAAAGACGGCAAAATGCTGCTCTGCGGGGAGCCGCACGGCGATATCGTGCTGGAGCTCAAAGGGAAAAAAGGCCGCCTGACGCCCTATACGTCTGCATCCGGTATGTCGGCCGCCGTCGAGCGTACCGACCTGAAAATAGAGACAACTTTCAGCGAGGCCCCCGATGTACATGGTTTTGATGTAACCACCGTATTGACGGTCGTCAATCCCTTGCAGGTCGTGGCCTTCGGACATGCATATACTTTTCCTCCCGGCGCGGGACGTGACCCGGACGATCCGCTCGACTATGCCTGGGTACCTACTTTAAAGTCCCGGCGAACAGACGTCATCGGCGACCATTCGTTCCGTTCACCCTGCATTATCGCGCGCCACGGCGGACTTCAGGCCGCCCTCGTGCCCAACCTCGATCTGTACACGGCAAACCCCCTGCGCAGCGCGATGGACTTCGACCTTCCCCGCAAAGGGGACGACCTCGCCCCCAGGCTGAGCTACGTTTTGCAGGATTGCAGGCCGCACGGCCATATTTTTTATTCCCCGACTGGATCGGCAGCCGTCCTTCAGCCCGGCGATACCCTCCGCATGGTATTTACGCTGCTCTTCGACCTTGGGACCGGTCCTTTCTCTCATCAGACGGTGCTGCGCTTCCTCTGGCAGCGCTACGGACTTAAACATCTGACCTCCTCCATAGATCCCCAGGTGCTGCCCTTCGAGCAGTACGCGCGGCTGTCATTCGAAAACACCTTCGAGAACTATGGACTCTGGCGAGGATTCAGCCTTGAGGGAAGGGACTGCGGCGGCCTCTGCGGACGCATCGTGCGGCCGGGGCTGGGCCAGGGTTCAAAAAAGCTGCCCGACGACACCACGCCGGGCGTGGCACTGAATTATCTTTTTACACCCACCCTCTCGCTCCGGGAGAAAATCGAGCTGATCAAGTGGAACGGCCGCGGCATACATCCCCACCTGTGGAACACGATGTTCCTCAATAATGTGCGCACATCCTTCGGCCTGATGTATTACGGCCGGTCATGGCGAAACCGCGGCCTGGAGGAGCGCGCCCGCTGCATGTGGGACCTGGCGCTGTCCGCGCCGTCCGCAGCCGGCATCTTTCCCTCAATTTTCAGCGGGGACGGCGAACATCCCGGCTGGGTGCCCGGCTCGCGCGTCTGGCGCTACACCGGCGCCTACCATACACCCGACGCATCTGTGACGGGATGGTGGATGCTGGCCGCCGACCGATATCTGAACAAAGAACAGCCACTTTTCCGCGAACGCTGCGAGGCGTTAGGCGATTTCTTCCTGCGCTCGCAGCTTCCCTCGGGGGCCGTCCCGACCTGGGTAAAAGTAAGGAAAGACGGGACTCCCCTGCCCGAGCCGGCCCTGGCGGAGAGCGCCTCCAGCGCGGCCGCCGGCATGTTCCTGGCCTTACTTTATAAATCGACAGGCAAAGAAAAGTATCTTCATGCGGCACAGCGGGTAGCTGACTTCATCATCGAGAAGGTCTTCCCTCGCCACACATGGTTTGATACCGAGGTCTTCTTCTCCTGCTCACCCAAGTCCCTTGGATGGAAGGACGGCTCCACCGGCATCCCGCCCCAGGGCACATTATGCATCTCCTGGACCGCCGACCTGATGGGTAATCTCTACCGGTGCACGCGCGAGCAGCGCTATCTTACCTACGGGCGCGCCGCGCTGGATACATTGCTGCTTTTCCAGCAGATCTGGGATGCGCCCTTCCTGAATATAGACACGCGCGGCGGATTCTCCAGCATCAACAACGATGCCGAATGGAACGACGCGCGGCAGGCCCTTTTCGCCACACTGCTGATGGAATGGTACGAGATCACAGGCGAGACGGAGCTGTTCCAGCGCGGCATCGCCGCACTGCGCGCAGCCTTCACACTTATGTATCTGGAGGAACACCGCAGAGTGGCGCCCGCCAACGTACGCCCGATGTCTCCGACTGACCGGGGCGCCGTGGCCGAGAATTACGGGCACGTGGGACTGGACGTCAAGATCGAGGGCTACGTCATGCCGGACTGGGGCGCCGGGACTGCGGTCGCGGCAGCCGCGCTGGCCCAGATCCGCTGGGGCGACCTCTACATCGATGCCGCCCGCGGGAATGCCTTCGGCGTCAACGGGTGCCACGTCCAGCGCGCCGACATTCAGCAGTCGTCCTTCGACCTGGATATAGAAGAGCTTTACGATTCCCTTCTGATCATGAAATGCACCGGGTCGACTGCGCCGAAAATAGAAGTGACCATCAACGGCAGATCACGCGGAATCTTTAATCGCCTACTGCTGGAGCAGGGGATCCCCCTTTAAAATCCACATGAATTATTTTTATGCGTTGCTCGGATCACTTTTCATACTGGTTGCGCTGGTTTTAATCACACTGCTTCTTCGAAATCGATCCATACTCTCGACGGAGCATCAAACGCTCTTCTCCCGTCTCGTGACTGACTTCTCGCTGCCGGCGCTGATATTTATCAACCTCGCCACACGGACGTTTGAAGTTGAACAGCTGCTGCCTGCGCTTATCATGTTTATCACGATCCTGATTGCCTGTTCCCTGGGCTTTGCCGCCGGTAAAATATTGAAAATGGATAAAAAATCTCTGGGCGCATTCGTCCTTGTATCCGGTTGGGGCAGCTCATCCACTCTCGGCTATGCCCTGATTATGCAGGTCTTTCAAAATAACCACGAGGCAATACAGGATGCACTGGTGATAAGCGAGCTCGGCGCAGGTGTGCCCCTGTTTCTGCTTGCCATACCTGTCGCCATGTATTTCGGCAGGGAACATCCCGACGGCAAGAGCGTGCTGGCCTCAACGGGTGAGTTCTTCCTCTCCCCCATTTTCATTGCCGTGGTACTGGGCATCGCCTGCTCCTTTCTCAACCTGCCCTGGCAAAACACTGCGATGAAGACCTTGAATACGCTGCTGAATATGATCGGTGACTCACTGGAGATATTTACAGCGTTCGCCATAGGTTTGATGCTGCAGAAGATACCCCTCAGGCATCTGTTGCCACCTATCGCGGCTCTTTTCTGTATTAACCTGATTGCCGAGCCTTTGATAGCCCTGGCTGGCGCGCATTTATTCGGCCTGCCGCAATTGGAGGAACAGGTTCTGGTAATTGAGGCGTCAATGCCGGCGGGCGCAGTGGCTGCAGTGATCGCTGCAAGATACGGCTGCAATGGAGGGCTGGCTTCAGCGCTGACTATCGCAATGTACGTTCTGAGCCTTGCGACCATTCCGCTGGTTTATCTGTTGATGATGACAATACATTGATAGTGCGCGAACGTTGTCCTTGCAACAGTTTTATTGCATAACTCTAAGGGAAGTATCTGTTCGTGATATTTTCGACTTCCTCAAGCCATTTTCGTCTCTGCTCCGGTGTGCTGGTGACAATAACACCGAAGTTCTTTCGATGGAAGTCATCCACGCCGCAGAGGCCGAAAACGCAGTTCTTCCAGATCGTCTCCAGAGGATCACCGAAGACCGCCTGTTCCCTTGACTGTGGCGTATTGGATGTAGTGAATACGATCGCTGCTCCGGCCTTCAGCAATCCGTTGGGCACGCCTTCGCCACTGTCCCCCTCATTGAACTCGTAGGCCGTGCCCGGACGAATGACCCTGTCGATCCACCCCTTCAATATGGCGGGGGGCTGTCCCCACCAATTGGGATGCACCACGATGATGCCGTCGGCGGAAACAAGATCGCTAACGTGTCCGGATATTAATGGCGGAAGGTAGGCCGATTGAGGGATCTCGACAGACGGCAGCACGGGCGGAAACTCCTCTTTATACAGGTCATGGAAAACAACCTGATGGCCGGTAGCCCGTAAAGTCTTAACGACCGTCTCCGCCATGGCATGGTTGAAACTCTTTTTATCCGGATGAGCCAGTATCACCAATATTCTCATCGTTTTATATCCTGCAATCATCGCTGATCAGCTGTTTGCATGCGTTCGGCACGTTTGCCTCCGAAGGCATGAATCGTCCTTGTTCCTCTTAAGAATTCCCCGGCATGAACTGTGCCTCTGCGAAGCACGTATTCTTCGCCGGCTGACACCGGAATCCTCTTTCCATCGATAATCAGTATGTAACAACCCTGTACGACGACAAAGTATTCATCGTAATCGTGTACGTGTTCAAGCGACGTCCCGTCTATGTCGCATTCCCAAAAGGCCATCTGGCTGCCGTCTACACCGTCATAGACATAGCCCTGCACACCTTTGCTCTGCGATCCGGAAGCTATCGCGTTGGACTGAGCCTTCATAAACGCGGGAAAACGATCCATTTCAGCCTCCTTTGCCCGACTTGTTATCGAATCAAACAAACAAATCACACCCATGATACAGATATTTCAGGTTCTGGTGCTAATCATTATATGAAAGCGAGATTGACGAAACATTGCTGCGCCTATAGACTGTGCTGAACAGACCGGGAGCGATAAAGTGATATCCGAAGATGTAAGAGAATTTTTTAATGTCTTATCGTTATATGAAGAGCCTGTAGGCATATATTACTCGGACCGGAAACCTGACGAATGTATTACTCCTAAAAAGGCGCACCTGCCAACATGGGAGGAGGAGAAACGCGGAGTAGCGGATTATAGTGAAGCTTTAAGTACTAATTCGTGCATCTTCCAGACGGTATTGCGCGCCAGAAAAACCGGTATAACTGCCTGTTTTGACCGGGAGCATTATGGCTGCCTTGGCGGGGCTTTTGCACTTGGATTCAATAAGCCACAGCTTGAGGTGGTGGCTCATTATGTATCAACAGGATTTCCGGGTTTTCAAGAGGGGGAGCGCTATTCCAGTTCACCGGAGCTGGCGAGACTCTTTTTCGATTACGTTGATCCACCGCCGCCGCCGGCAAAATATATTATCTTTCAACCTCTGAGTCGATTTCATGCAGAGGATGTGCCTGAGCTTGTCGTGTTTTTTGAAAGGCCTGAAGTAATATCCGGATTGCATCAGTTAGCCGGGTTTCTGATGAACGATGCTGAAGTAGTGCGCTCACCTCTGGGCGCATGTTGTTTTAATACGGTGACCTGGCCGATGAAATATTTGAGACAGGGTGAAGTTAAAGCGGTTCTGGGAGGCTGGGACCCTTCGTGCCGCAGGTATTTCCGGATGGATGAAATTACTTTCACCATACCCTATACAATGTTTGAAATGATGGTGAAACGCTGGAAGGAATCTTTCCTGGGCATAAAAGGAAATTCAACCTGGGAAATGGTAAGGAAACGTGTGCGGCTAAGCCATGAGAAGTGGGGAGAAAAGATACCTGATTGGAATGTAAACTAGGGTGGTATTGCAATACTTATATAAGTGGGTTAGAATAGAATCAAAGTTATAGATAATAAGCCATGCACAGGGGGGTGCAACATGAAAGGCAAATGTGTATATTGGCAAAAATGCAGGTTGTACGAATCCTGCATTGTGTGCAATGAGATGGAAGGATTTGCCTATGGGCACCGCGCCGGTGGCTGTTACAGGGATATCTCCAAGTGCGGCTCAGGCAGCACATACTGTAAGCTCGATGACAAACCGCAGGAAAAAGAGAAGGGCCTGGCCCTTCGACCCATATAATTTGCAGTCAGCTCCCGATCCACAATAGACCACGCGCAATCTCAGCAGTTCAATAGTCCTGCTTTGTCCCTTCTGCTGCCCGGTCAAGTTATCTCTTTCAGCGAGACGTGCTTTGCCTTATTTAGTGAAAGTCAACTCTTCGATGGATTCGGGCGCCTCGGTCAGTTTGAAGTTGCCCGTCTTGTTATCAGGACCGTGTCGGAATGGCGGTAACCACCCTTCCCCTTGAAATAGATGCCCGGCTCGATGTTCAGCACCATACCCGGATCAAGCTTTCATCATGATCTACAGGAACACTTGCCTGAGTGTATAATAACAGCACCTTATATTAATCAGGAAATGATATGAATAACAGTAAAAAGGAATGGCAGGATACAACACTGGCCAAAGCGCTGGGAAGCTTCCCCGGCAGACGGGAGAGATTTGAGAACAGCTCGGGCATAGATATCGATCCGCTCTACACACCCGAGGATTTGTCCGGCTTCGACTATCAGTCGGCACTGGGCTACCCGGGTGAGTATCCTTTCACACGGGGAATCCAGCCGGCCATGTACCGTAGCAGGCTGTGGACGATGCGCCAGTATGCGGGCTTTGCCTCCGCCGAAGAATCCAATAAAAGGTACCGCTATCTGCTCGAGCAGGGACAGACCGGACTCAGCATAGCGTTCGACCTGCCCACCCAGATCGGCTACGACTCCGATCACCCGCTCGCTGCAGGAGAGGTCGGCAAGGTCGGTGTGGCCATCGATACACTGCAGGATATGGAGACATTGTTTCGCGATATACCGCTGAATAAGGTCAGCACCTCCATGACGATTAATTCGACGGCCCCCATCCTGCTGTGCATGTATATCGCGCTGGCCCGCAGGCAGGGCGTGGATACGGCCGCGCTGGAAGGCACGATACAGAACGACGTGCTCAAGGAATATATCGCCCGGGGCACATACATCTTCCCGCCTGCGCCGTCCATGCGCCTGATAACCGACATTTTCGCCTACTGCAACAGCAACCTGCCGCGCTGGAACACCATCAGCGTCAGCGGATACCACATTCGGGAAGCAGGCTCTACCGCCGCACAGGAGGTGGCCTTCACCCTGGCCAACGGCATAGCCTACGTGGAAGCCGCTATTCAGGCAGGCCTGGATACCGATAAATTCGCCGGACGAATATCCTTCTTTTTCGACAGCCACAACGACCTGTTTGAGGAGGTGGCCAAGTTCAGGGCGGCCAGGCGGCTATGGGCGCGCATAATGAAAGAAAGGTTCAAGGCAAAGGACCCCCGCTCCATGATGCTGCGCTTCCATACGCAGACCGCCGGATGCACGCTCACCGCCCAGCAGCCGTACAATAACATCGTCAGGGTGGCCATTCAGGCGCTGGCCGCTGTCCTGGGAGGCACCCAATCGCTTCATACCAACTCGTTCGACGAGGCCTACGCCACGCCTTCGGAGGAGGCGGTGACCATCGCGCTGCGAACACAGCAGCTGCTGGCACACGAAAGCTCCGTGGGCGATGTGGTCGATCCGCTGGGCGGCTCTTATTACGTGGAGTCCCTGACCGATGCGCTGGAACACAATGCTTCCGCTTATATCGATAAGATCGATAAGCTGGGGGGCGCGGTGAAGGCTATCGAGCAGGGATATCAGCAACGGGAGATTCAGGAGAACTCCTACAGGCAGCAAAAGGCCATAGATGACGGCAGCACCGTCGTTGTGGGGGTCAACAAGTTCATCGCCTCGACAGCCGGAATATCGGGACTGACCAGGATCGATCCAGGTAAAGAGATGCTGCAGAAAAAACGTCTTCAGGCCCTCAGGCGTAAGAGGGATAACGATCGGTGCAGCCGGGCGTTGAAAGGCCTGGCTGAGGTTGCCCGCAGCCGGGAGAATGTTATGTCGGCTATTCTCGAGTGCGTCGAGGCTTACGCCAGCGTGGGAGAGATATGCGATGTGATGCGCAACGTATTCGGCACGCAGAAGGAATTCCTGATTTTTTAAGAACGGCTGCCTCAAATTAGAATATACGGTATAGGAGATATCTTAATATGGCCAAAATCGACCTGGAAGTGAATGACAAAGTCGCGCTGGTGACGATGGATGAAGCCGATAACAAGCTGAATATCGGCATGGTCCGGTCGTTGATGGAGGCGCTCGATAAGATTGAGAAGGAAAGCGAGGCCCTCACGCTGGTGGTTAAATCGGGGCATTCACATATCTGGACCAACGGCTTCGACATCGACTGGATTCTGGCCAGCCTGGAGAAAGGCAACAGTGCAGAGGTCAAACAGTTCCTGGTCATGGACCTTCAACTGCGCAGGCGGCTGCTCACCTATCCTCTCATAACCATAGCCGCCCTCAACGGACACACCTTCGGCGGCGGGGCGGTTTTCTCCAGCTGCTTTGATTTCCGATTTATTAGGTCGGACAGGGGCTTCTTTTGTATACCCGTGATAGACCGCCAGTATCCGATACTGCCAGGCACCCGGGAACTGCTGCATAGCGTATTCCCGGCGCACGTCGTCAGGGAACTGATCCTGACCGGACGGCGTCTGACCGGCCTGGAATGTGTGTCAAGCCACGTGGTCTCAGCGGCATTCAGCAACGAGGAGATGATGGACAAAGTTATGGCCTTCGCCGGGGGCCTGAATAAAAGCAGGGGCATCGTGGGTGACATGAAGAAGATTTTGAACGGTCCCATTATCGATCTCATCGATAAAGACGCCGCATCGATCAAGGAAGGGCAGATAGTCGTATAATTTGATAACCTATGCCCGGCCGGCTGTCCCCGCCATACCTAAAATGCTGTTATTGAGCAGTACCAGTTCGCGCGCATACTCGTCCTTATTCAAGCTGTCGAGATAATCCAGGTCCCTGTCCTGCGTTTTTAGCACCGTCAACATTTCCTTGAGGCCGGTCCCCTTTTCAGTCTCAGATTTTATAACTTCGTGCCAGATAAATAGTTTCTCTTTATAGTGCTTGAGGCGTTCCAGCCCATCTCCGTAGCAGCCGAAGTGCCCGTAACATATCCTCTGCGGTTCAAGCCCGATCAGCCTGTCTATGGATGCCACGGTCTCATCCAGTTTGAAGGGAGGCGGCGTGGCTGGCCTGATAACGCCGTTGACGCATACGCCCGCCGCTTCACCCGCGATCAATATGCGCGTGACATCATCGAAGAGGCTTAAATGGTGGACCGCATGTCCCGGAGTTAGATAGACTGTTAATATAGTCCCGCCTAAATCGATACGCATGCCGTCGGCTGCTTCAGCTATCCGGTTTTCAGGAACCGGCTCCATCGGGCCGTATTTCAAGGCCAGGTCCCCCAGTACCTTAACGCTGGCCTTCCATAGCATAGAGGGATCCGCGAGGTGAGGACGGGCACGGCTGTGAGCCAGCACCACCGCGTTGGGGAAATCATGGATGATCCCCCCTGTGCCGCCGGCATGGTCGACGTGGATATGTGTGAGCACAATATAATGAACATCCTCCGCCCGCGCGCCGGCTTTGGCCAGGGCCGAGAGCAGGCCGGACCTGGCTGACGCGGGTCCGGGATCAATGAGAGCGCTCCTGTCCCCGAGCACGAGGTAACTGCCGATAAACCTGTTATAGGCAGGTATGGGAATATGAGGGTCCAGTAATTTCAGGTTCTGTGAAATATCTACAACTTCGCTCACGGATCTCCACCACGGCTGTTCCCGACAACTATACCATAAGACAGCAGCCGGTTGCCTTGCATCTCGGCGCCGTGCTCCGCCGGAATCACAGTTAATTTTATACCTGCTATGAGTTATACTAATACCTGATATTGGATCAGGGTAGGCCGCATGAAGATAGACCGCGCCAGGCTTGAATACCTTAAAAAGGACGCTGTTCAGGGCTTCACCAGATACCTGGGACTGGTTCCGGTGTCGCTCAAGCCGGGAGATTTCGTCACCAGGATCAAGCTGCAGAAGCGGCACTTCCAGCAGGACGGCTTCGCGCATGCCGGCCTGATCGCCACCATGGCCGACCACACGGCTGGATACGCCAGTTACTCCCTCGTGCCGGAAAGCCGGCGCATCCTGACCATCGAATACAAGATCAATTATTTTCAACCCGCGGAAGGGGAATACCTGGAATGCCATGGGCATGTGACCAAGCCCGGCAAAAACATCCTTTTTACCGAGGCCGAGGTGTACTCGATCAAAGGTAAGGACAGGAAACTGGTCGCCAGGGCTATGCATACCATGGCCTCCGTACCCGCGACCAGGGTATCACGTTCATCCAGTACCCCGGCCGCATCCAACGACTGATTCCGGCTGCACTCCATCCCTGCCTTGAATTATCCGCCCCGTAAAGCTACTATGTGTTGGGAGGTGACGTCTGCTATGCAATTTCCAGAGAAAGGTATACCTATCGACAAGCTTAAGGGCGATTTAGCTGCGCTCAAATCCGACGATATGGACTGGAAGGGCGCACGCGCTTTCAGCATGGTCTTCAGGGCCTCGGAGGATGTCAGCAAGGTGGTTGAGACAGCCCTCAGCACATTCGTCTTCGAGAACGGGCTCAGCCCCTTCGCATTCCCCAGTTTGCTGCGCATGGAGACCGAGGTCACCTCCATGACGGCCGACCTGCTGCATGGCGGCGACACCGCGGCGGGGAATATGACCTCCGGCGGTACTGAAAGCATCATCATGGCAGTCAAGGCGGCCAGGGATTACGCCAGGGAAAAGCGCCCTGATGTAAAAAAGCCCGAGCTGATCATACCGCGTTCGGCGCACCCCGCTTTCAACAAGGCCGCCTATTACCTCGATATTAAAACGGTTATCGTCCCCACCAGCGAATCATCCGAAGTCGACCTGGATGCCTTTAAGAAGGCGTTCAACTCCAATACAATCTTCGCCATGGGCTCCGCCTTCTCTTACCCTCACGGCGTCATCGATCCCATCGAAAAAATGGCCGCCATCGCAGAAGAAAAAGGCGTGTGGTTTCATGTGGACTCCTGCGTGGGCGGTTTCATTCTTCCGTTCCTGGAAAGGCTGGGATACCCTATCCCGCCTTTCGATTTCCGTGTACCCGGAGTGACGTCCATGTCCGCCGACATCCACAAGTACGGCTACGTGTCCAAGGGCGCTTCCACCATCACGTACAGAAATGCGGAGCTGAGAAAATATCAGCTCTTTGTCTATACGGATTGGAACGGGGGCGTCTACGCCACGCCGGCCATCTCGGGCGCACGCCCCGGAGGCCCGATAGCCGCCTCATGGTCGGTGATGAGATTCCTGGGATGGGAAGGCTACATGCGTTTGGCCAGGGACGCCATGGAGGCCACACGGCTGCTGATTGAGGGCATCAAGCGTATCCCCGGCCTGCATATCGTGGGTAACCCGCCGGCCACTACCTTCGCCGTGGGCAGCGATACGCTCAACGTCTTCGCGCTGGGCGATGCCATGAAGGCGCGCGGATGGAATATCGACAGCCAGCATATGCCACCCACCCTGCACTTTACCGTGTCCCCCATGCATATAAGAATAGTCGAGCCCTTCCTCAAGGACTTCGCTGATGCAGCCAAAGAGGTCTCCCGCTTGAAGCAGGAGGACATCTCCGGCGAGGCCGCGATCTACGGCATGATCGGTTCACTGCCCGACCGGGCGCAGGCCAAGGAGATGACCACGCAGTATTTCAACGACATGTACCGCGTTAAATAACCGTGCCTATTCCCTTTGCCTGGACCGATATCGCGATACTGGCGCTGATCCTGGTGCTGGCCCACTCCATTGAGACCCACCTGGGATTCGGCTCGACCATCATCGCCCTATCGCTGGGGATATTCCTCTTTCCCATTGAAATCCTGCTGCCGGCACTGGTGACCATCGGCAGCCTGCAGAGCGTCTGGTTGATCATACGCTGGCACAGCCATATACGCTGGAAAGTAATACTGGTCGGCATACTTCCGATGGCAGCTATAGGCCTGGCCGCCGGCATATTGCTGAGGGGCTATGCCAGCGAGACTTTGCTGGTCACACTGCTGGGACTGTTCATAATAGTCACTTCGACGCTCGAACTTATTGCGCTGTTGCGCAACAATGCTGCCCCACATGCCCCGCTCAACCGCTGGGTCGCTGCTCCCGTCATTTTCGTCGGCGGGCTGTTCCAGGGCTTGTTCGCCTCCGGCGGGCCGCCCATCGTCTACTACGCAGGCAGGGAGATCGACGACCCGGCCCAGTTCCGCTCCACTCTTTCCGTGCTCTGGCTGATATTGAATCTGGCACTGCTTATCAGCCTGTGGGCCGTCGGCCAGGCGGACGTACTCTCACTGGAGCTGGCTGCGCTGGTGCTTCCCGGATTCATCGCCGGCGTCGTGATCGGTAGCTTTATCAGAATGAAGTCAAAGGCCTTCAAGGCCGCCACCTGGGCCATGCTGATGATAATCGGAATAGTACTGATCTTGCGCGTTTTTCAGCAGATAAACGCAACCATCTTGTAAGTGGTATCTTGATTGTTGTAATATGCTCAAAACGCTCTAATATCCATTTCTGCATGAAACTGGTGACCGGCGGGAGCGGTGGGTTTCAGGGCGCTGTCAACTTCGATCTTAAGGAGGCCTGTCAGCCATGAAAGGTGTTTATATTATCGGCGTCGGCATGATACGTTTCGGCAAATATCCGGACCAGAGCGTACGCTCCATGGCGGAGGAGGCCGCGCGCCTGGCCCTTCAGGACGCGGGCCTGGTCAAGGAAGACCTGCAGTCCGTCTTCTTCTCCAATTCTTTTTGGGGTATGTTCGCCAACCAGCATTCTATCCGAGGCCAGGTCGTCATGCGCGGAATGGGCATTGATAAAATACCGGTGACGAATGTGGAAAATGCCTGCGCGGGAGGGTCCACAGCGCTGCACCTGGCTGCCACGGGGATCTACGCCGGCATGTACGACGTGGCGCTGGCGCTCGGGTCCGAGAAGATCAGCAATCCCGATAAGGCCCTGTCGCTCTCCGCTTATGCGTCCTGCATGGACGTGGAGAACTTCGAGAAACATATAAATATGATCACCGGCCTGAATGATGTAATCAAAATAGAAATGCCCGAGGATCAATCCGCTCCCGGGGAGGGCAGGAGCATTTTCATGGACGCCTATTCCATGGGCGCCCGATGGCATATGAATAAATACGGCTCGACGCAACGCCAGCTCGCCGTTATCTGCTCCAAGAACCATATGCACGGATCACTCAATCCCCTGGCGCAGTACCAGCAGAGAATGACGGTGGAGGAGGTGTTGGCCGATAAGCCAGTGGCCTATCCTTTGACCAGGGCCATGTGCTCTCCTGTGGGAGACGGCGCTGCCGCGGCCATTGTGTGCTCTGAGAGATACCTTAAAAAGCTGGCCGATGCACGTCCCGTCAGGATAATCGCTTCCGTGCTCGGCCAGGGGAGCGACAGGACCCTGGACGGGGAGGACATCGGCGAGCGGCTCTCTGAGCAGGCTTACGATATCGCAGGTGTTGGTCCGGCCGATATCAGCCTGGCGGAGCTTCACGATGCCACAGCCTGGGGCGAGCTGCACCAGGCAGAGGCTATGGGCTTCTGTCCCATGGGTGAGGGTGGTGCGTTTGCAGAGTCGGGGGCGACGGTGATAGGTGGCAGCAAACCCATCAACACCAGCGGCGGATTGGAGTGCCGGGGACATCCTATAGGCGCCTCCGGCCTGGCCCAGATATATGAGCTGGTGCTGCAATTGCGCGGTGATGCAGGCCTGAGGCAGGTTGAGAATGCGCGTATCGGTCTGGCCGAAAACGGCGGCGGCAACATCGGGGTGGAAGAGGCTGCCATGTGCGTGCATATACTGGAAAAAATAGATCGACTGGTTTGATCCGCTCCCTGTATAATGGGAGAGTTTTGCCTGCAGAAACAGAATCACAAGAGAGGTTTAATCGATGACCGATAGCGGCGCAGCAGTTTTAAGTAAACCAAGAGGTATGATCTTATATTATTCCGGATCGGGCAATACCAGGCTGGCCTGCCGCTATATGGCCGCGAACATAGACAGCATCGACTTCGAGCTGTTCAACATGGTGGGCGGCCGCATACCGGACCTGCGGGACTGCGCCATAGTGGGATTCGCCGTCTTTACCGATTTCCTGGCGCCGCCCCAGCTGGTGAAGACCTACCTGGAGAATTTTCCCCTGCAGCAGGATAAGCCGGCCTTCGTGTTCAACACCTATGGTTTCATCAACGGCAAGACGCTTAAGGTGCTGGCGGATTGGGTGGGCGCAAGGGGCTTCAAGGTGGTGGCGGGACACTCACTGCACACGCCGGAGAGCTACCCACCCATGGTGGACGGCGGACATGGCAACGAGCAGGCGCCCAACGAAAAGGAGCTTACACAGTTCAAGCGATATGTGGCCGATCTTAAAGAGATCTGCAAACGCATCAGCCTGGGACAGGATGTGGATAAAGCAAAGGTACCGGTCGGCTGGTTGTACGGCATACTGCCCACCTTCTCACGCACCAGGTCCAGGGACGACATGGGCATTAAATTTGTAGACGCCGAGCTGTGCAAGGAATGTCATACATGTGAGAAGCTGTGCCCGTATAAGGCCATAAAGCTTGATCCCAAGCCCGTCTTCGATATGGATAAATGCTACGGCTGCTGGAGCTGTTTCAACCACTGCCCCAACAAGGCCATTTATACCAAAAAGTTCCGCGGGCGCGGGCATTATCCCAAACCGATCGACGCATTGAAAGAAAAACTTGCAGTATAAGTCAGTTTACTTGCCCACGAAGACGGGCAATGCCTTCAATGTCATCTTGTTTTTCTCGAAGTATATCTCGAGCATATTACCGGCGGGCGTAAGGAATACTGTCAGGATGTTATCCTCCGATGAGCTCAGGGCCAGCCAGTTGTTTGCTCTGGCGTAGATTAGAATATCCTGGGGGCTGCTCAGCTTCGGCATTTATTACCTCCTGCCAACGTTATTTTCCCGCACATGTTAACTCAGTCGACCAACGTCCATTCAAGGGGCGCAACGGCAGCCTCGCCTGCTGTCAGAGAGGTGACCCACGGCCAGCCGGCGGTGGTGATATACCAGCGGTCCTTGTCCGTCAGATAGATGTATTCCGGCCCGTGCGCCTCCAGCCTCGTGACCAGGGAGGGAGAGTTACCGAGGCCGCTATAGACGCCGAAATCGTAGGGATTGTCCGACTGGAAGACCAGTGTATCGTTATATGAAGGCCTGTCCGGCCATATTTTGAGAGGCAGCAGCAGTCCGTTCCAGAAAAAGGTGTCGTTGTTATAGGTGAGGGAGAGGTAATAGCGGCCACGGTATTGCATTACGAAAGGCGATTCGGTCGACGCAAAGGGCGAGTTACGCTCACTGCCGCAGGTGGAACGGAGGGATGTACCGATGTACTGCCAGTGGCGCAGGTCGAACGACTGATAGGCATCCACCTGTGAGAAAAACCAGTCCCGGGCAGTGGTATATAGAAGCCACTGGCCCTCGGCAACTTTAAGCACCATGCCGTCACGGAAAAATTTGTGATAGGGCGCATCCAGCACTGTCTCCCGCTGCCCCCAGTTGATGCCGTCTGTGGAAACCATGCGGTAAAGTTTGTGGGGAGACCAGAACATATAGTAAGTGGCGTTCTCCGTTATCACGTGGGGCGCCCAGGCCAGCTCGCCGAAATCGGCTACGGGCATCTCCTCGGTCATACCCGCAACAGGTGGGAAATCACCGCTGCTCCCTACCGCGAAGTACTTCTCCTCGTTGTAGTTGCCGTCACTTTTGTGGGTAATGCCCGCCAGCCTCCAGTCGCCGTTTATATCTCGATACAGTGTATGGTCGTTGATATAGTAGCCGTAGACCTGCGGCTTGAAGAGCACATTCCAGGGTCCCGATATGGATGGTTCATACACTGCCGGAGCCGTGACATTATCCGCCGTTACCTTCACGTCGCCCAGCAAGCGCGGCGCCCCTTCCCCGGACGGTACGGCCCAGACACGATAAACGCCACTTCCGCTGTGGGACAGGTACGATCCGAATTGTACGGTCCCCAGGTCGTCCCATTTATCTCCATCACCCTTTTCCAGACGGTAGGTTTCCTTCTCGGGATCGGCGATCCAGCCTAAATGTATCCAGCCCGGACCCTGATTCACCCTGAGGCCGGCCTGTTGCTGCAGAGAGGCCACGTCCTCACGTTTGACTGAGCCATAGAAGTCCGTCCTGAGCGGCATCTCGACATAGATACGCAGACCGACCTCAAGCACCAGCCAAAGAGCCAGCAATGCTGCGGCAGCGATCAGAATTCCTCGCATCCACCTCTTCATTTATAACACTCCCGATTGCAATAATTATACGCAGTTGTGCCGGTCATGATAACGGATGAAGCGGTCTAAGGCACGTGCCGCGCGAGAGAAGGAAGGATAGACCGGCAATTGAAGAGCCGCGAAGCGTGCCCGGGCATCCTCTTCCAGCCTCCTCGCCTGCGAGGTTATCGAGTAATGCAGTACGACTGCCAGCGGTTTGGAGATGGATTCCCGTAGGGCCGTGACAACCTCAATGAAGCGCTCCATCAGGACCGTTCTGCGCGAGAGCGCCCACAGGTCGAGCGGGAACTGCATGATTACGACATCGACATCCTTCGAGTCCGCCACCGTTCGAAGGGCCATAAGATGGTGGTCGACACTGCCCAGAGGAGGTATATCCAGGGGATTTCTGAACATGCTGCCGGCCTCGCTGCCGTAGATGCCGTGCAGCTCCCGTCTGAGATCGACATGCAAAAACGGCATGTGAAGTCCGGCTCCAGTAAAGTCATCGGCGGCCTGCACACCCACTCCTCCACCCGAACCGGCCACGACCACGTTCCTTCCCTGGGGAGGCTTCATGAACGCCAGCGTTATACTTATGTCAACCAACTCCGACATACCGTTGACCTGAATTATGCCCAGCTGGTTAAAGAGTGCCTGCCAGACGGCGGCTGAGCCTGCGATGGCGCTGGTGTGCGAGGCACAGGCCCTGGCACCGGTCTCGGTATTGCCCGCCTTATAGATCACCACTGGCTTGGCTGCTGCCGCCCGCCTCAGTGCCCGTTTGAAACGCTCCCCATCCTTGATGCCCTCGATGTACATGGCGATTATTTCAGTGGCCGGATCATCCGTCACATACTCGAGGAAATCGCACTCATTCAAATCGGCTGCATTGCCGTAGCTTATGGCTTTGCTGAAGAACAGACCCCGCTCCGAGGCCTCACGTATGCAGTATATGCAGTTTCCGCCGCTCTGCGATATCAGGGCAAACGGTCCCGGTTGCGTGGGGAATCCCGACTGGTCGGGATAATCACCGGCGAACGTCATCCCGCCCGAGGGGCAGTAGATGCCCATACAGTTGGGGCCGATCAGCCTTACGCTGCCCTCCCTCGCTATCTGAAGAACCTCCTTTTCCAGCTGTTTGCCGGAGGAGTCCTCGATTTCGCTATAACCCGATGTGAACAGGTGCGCCGCCCTGACTCCCTTGGCGGCGCAGTCTCGGATCAACTGGGGCGTATGGCGGGCGGAGACGGCGGACACAACGTAGTCCACTTCTCCAGGTATCTCTTCCAATTTTTTATAAACATTCAGGCCGTTTATCTCGCCGCCGGCGGGGTGCAGAGGGTATATCTTTCCAGGGTATCCGAACTTTATCAGGCTCATCAGGTACCATTGAGCCGGTCCGGGTTTTGAGGCATCGGCCGACACGCCGGCCAGCGCTATAGACCGCGGATTGAAGATGAAATCGAGGGATGACGGCGTCATTAATCGCTCCCAATTATGATTTTATCAGGGCGTGCTCCAACATTTGAATGGCTGTTTCCTCGAAACGTGCCGTATCGCACTTTAACCACATAAAGCAAATCCGGGTTATCCATTCGATAAGCCCGCCTACGAGTTCCGCGGCCGCAAGAGTGTCGTATTCCCTGATGCGGCCCCTCTTGATTCCCGTCGCAATAGCGCTGCGCAGTATTCTCTGCACCTTCTTGTCCGCATAAGGCCTGACATTTTCCAGGCCGAGGTTGGCCCGGATGTCCAGCAAACGCACGACATCGGCATTCCTGGAAGCATGCTCGAGCACCTGATGCACGACCATCCTGATCTGCTGAGGTCCCAGTGAGCCTGACAGCGACTTTTGTAAGATATCCGATATACCGCTTATGTAACCCTCCACCAGCGCATCGGCCACGGCCAGTTTGGAGTCGTAATAAAGGTAAACCGTACCGTGCGCAACGCCCGACTGCGCCGCTATCTGGGACATGCTTGTGCGGGCATAACCCTGCTGGCGGAATAATTCACGCGCGGCAGCTAGTATTTCACCCTGCCTGCCCGGCACTGCTTTTCTGGCCATCTACGTTATGACTGATTGTCAGTCATTTAGACTATCAAGATTTTTAGTCTGTGTCAATGTATTTTGAATCTTGGCGGGAGGCCCAAGGGGCCCATCTCATTTTGGCTGACCTGGAAATGCGGGGGTCCGCCTGCCTGCTGACATTTTGCAGATGGCATGATTTCGAATACAATACTTTTTAGTCATAGAGTAATGAATTTGAACTGCGTGTGAGGTGGGCCGATGGATGTATCAAAGATTAGTTTCCTGGTCATTAACGTCCTGGGTGGAGTCGCAGTGCTGGGCAGCTATGCCGTCGGATTGATGCAGCATCCGGGTAAAGGGCTTGAGCTGTGGGGTGGTGTCCCCAAACTGGTTCAAAAGATCAACCTTATCACCATGCCGCTGGCCGCTATCGGCTATCTGCTCTTTGCCTATTTCATCCTGTTTCACCTGGATGCTAAGAAACTGATGTTTGCCAACAGCTATGGGTTTGAGCTGATCAATATCATATTCATTGGTATATTGTTGCCTTCGGCGATCTGGATGCCGCTCACCTTCCTCTGGCTGGACAAGCCGAACCCTTTAACCTGGTGGGGTGTGCGCATCGTTCTGTTTGTTGTTGGATTAGCTTCGCTTGCCCTACTGGCAGCTCTGCTCGGCAGCAATATTCGTGAACCGGCCTGGGCCTACTGGCTGGCTGTGGCCGGGGCGGCTGCATTCTTTATTCAGACCGGTATAATGGACGCTTTCGTATGGGCTGCATGGTTCCCTCAAAAATAAACGCGGAGGTGATTGGGTTGGTAGGAGTTGTAACCGACAGCACATCCGATATACCGGTGGCGCTGGCACAAGATCTCGGGATTGAAGTGATACCCATTTACATCCTCTGGCAAGGACAGACCAGCCGCGATGGGGTTGATATGATGCCCGATGAGTTTTTCCAGCGGCTGGTCTCAACTGATGTCCTGCCTACCACTTCGCAGCCCACTCAACCGGACTTTGAAAATGCCTACATGAAGCTGTCAAAACGCTGTGACAGTATATTATCCATACATGTATCAGCCAAGTTAAGCGGTACTTTTAATGCGTCGGTACAGGCCGCCAGGTCGGTGGCGGACCATATACCGGTTACTGTAATCGATTCGCAACTCAATTCCATGGGATTAGGACTGGCGGCAATGGCCGCAGCTCGTATTGCTGCGGCAGGAGGCACCCTGAAAGATGTTGTGGATGAGGCACGAAAAGCAATATCAGATATTAGGATGCTGGGTGTCTTCGATACGCTTAAGTACACCATCGCTGGAGGGCGCATCAACAAATCGGTCGGTAAAATAGCCAGTATATTGAATATCAAACCGTTATTGACCTTCCGCAATGGAGAAGTACACCTGGTAGGTGCGGTCAGGCTGTACCGTAAAGGAGTGGAGAGGCTGGCCAACTTCGTCAGGGAGAACCTTCCCCTGTCCGAAGTTGCAATTGTACACAGCGCATCCAGGGCAGTGGCAGAACAACTGAAAGCGGATCTAAGCAGCGCACTGCCGGCAGATAAAATCATCGTGAACCAGCTTGGAGCCTCGCTGGGAGTTCATGGGGGACCGGGTATTCTGCTGGTGGCAGCACGCAGGGCTTAGCACAACCAAGTATTTGAACAACTTGACAGCTCTGCGGCAATAAAACTAATATAAAACCTGCTCATGCGGGTGTAACTCAGCGGTAGAGTGCTTGCTTCCCAAGCAAGACGTCGAGGGTTCGAATCCCTTCACCCGCTCCATTTTTTTCTGACCTGCTCTGATCGGTGTATCCTTTAATCACCCACTTTTTACAGACGGGACGATTGCTATGAGAATGTGGATGGTAAACCCCAAATACATGTGTGACCGTCACCTGCTGGGAGAGCATGTCGAGTGCCACATGTTTGCGGGTTGCTTGACCAGGGGCAAGTCGCTTACCGGTTACATTAATAAGGACCTCTTCGATCCCTCTTCTCTTGTTAAACGGCATGATCAGCTGGCTCGTGAAATGATATCTAGAGGTTTTCATCATCGCAGCCCGCTTTCGGGATGCGCAGGAGAGCCTTCTCCCATCGATGCTGCTCAGTCCCTGAATGACCTGGTACTCAGATGCGACAGATGCAGAAAAAGATATGAAAGCCACCTTAATGTCGTAGGTAGGAGATAATCCTGCAATATCAGAATGCCGGGTATTATTCCGGCTACAGCCTGGCGGGCCTGACCCAAGCTTTGATCAGAGGCTGATTGACAGGGACGTTTTCATCGTTGTACCACCTGATGGTTGCGTTGATATAGCAGGTGATCATGTTTCCGTCCTTCCTGAGAAGCCTGATCCTGTATTCGATCAGGTATCCTTTATATTCGATCTCCTCTTTCAACGACTGGACGTCCCCGTTGTTGACAAGCAGCGTTGATAGATTCCGGCCGAGCAGTTCCTGCATGGTGTAACCGGTAATACCTAAAAACTGTCCGTTTGCATGAACAATCCCGCCCTGTGTGGTGCAAATACAGACGGCTTCAGGACGTTTTTTTAATTTTGATACGCTGCCTGCCTTCCGCCCCGGCGCCTTTGGCGCCGATTCCATAAACTCAGCCAACTCATCCTCGTATTCGGCTATCAGCCGGCGCACCACTTCAGCCCTGTTTGCCTGTTCTACCTCTATCCTGTATTTTGCTATCATGTCCGGTTCCTCCCATTTATCTATGCCGTGCACTCAATGGTTAATCAACCGGGCATCGGCTCCGACATTTACAGGATATACCGGTGAAGAAGGGTTGAACATGACCTGTTGGTACCTTTCGATATAGTACTTTGGTATCGGTCGTGGAATATGGTAAACTTTTTACCGTTTCCCGGTATTCACCGGATTCAGCACAGGGGCCGTTAGCTCAGTTGGTAGAGCAACTGACTTTTAATCAGTGGGTCGCAGGTTCGATTCCTGCACGGCCTACCATGCACCTCTATAATTAGACACAAAGCTGACCAGTCGCCTGCAGACCGGTGAAGGCCAGCATGATAGTTTATCTCCGGGAAACGTGCGGCTGCCACAACTTCGACTCGCTGTCCTGGTCACATCAGTGCATCAAATAGCGACGGATATTTACGAGGTCTTACCATAAGGCTGAAGATGCAGTCTTGCTCGCAGATATTGGGATAGCACGAACTGCGCTGCTTTAAGCAGTGTCTCGACTAAAGATGTGCCCGCGCATATAGATGCGGAAAACCCTTAATTAAGCTTCTTTCTTGAAGCCCTTGAATGGGTCAGCCCATTGTTTGACCGAAGCTGCAAGTTCTTTATGCGTCTTGGCGTATTCCTCAAGAGAAATACCCTTGAGCGTCGCATCGATCGCCTGTCTGAAGGCCTTGCCGCCTGCTACAGGCCCCAGCGGGTGGGCGTGTATGCCACCTCCCGAACCTATGACTATGTCATTCCCCAGTTCCTGCATGACCTTGGGTACCATATTAGGTGTAATTCCGCCGGATGCCATCGGCCAGGTTGGCTTAAGATTATATAACGGGTACGTGAGATTCCTGGCCGCCGCATCAAATTTTTCAGTTATCACTGATGCCTTGCCGTAAGGAGCGGGAATAACCACAATGTCTGCACCGGCCAACCTTGGCAATTTTCCCAGAACCAGGTGCGAGCTCAAGCCGTGGTAGGGTGACATATACAGTGCACCGGCTACATCCATATGCGCAAGGATGGGCACGTTTATCTTGGGGTCTTCGGCTATGGCCTGCATGACCGGCAGCCCGACTGCTATGTAGTTGATCATAAGGGCATTGGCACCCAGCTCGATCGCACGCCGGGCATTTTCGAAAACCTTCGGCACATTATCGGATATATTAACCGTGTATAACGTATGTTCACCGGTCTCTTCATAAACCTGCTTCTCTATCTGCATATAACGTTTTACACGGCCCGCCATTGAGTTAAATGAAGCATCCGCGATTAATTCATCATCCTTGACGATATCACAGCCGCCGACGGCAGCCAGCTTGAAAAGCTCGGCGCCCACTTCCAGAGGATATCCGGTGCAGGGTTTAACCATATTGTTCAGAAGCGGTCGCTTCTTAACGCCAAGTAATTTCCTGACACCCTCGATCCCGAATTTAGGCCCCTTAAACCCGGCAACATATTTTTTGGGAAACCTCACGTCTACAAGCTTTATCTTGCCTCCCATGGAGATGTTGCCTACTACCGCCGTAAGCATCATGGGGATCTGCTGCCCGATATTCACTTCGGGAAAGGCTATTTGGACCATCCAGTTTCTATCCTGTACCCCGGCCGGGACCTCGAATTCGTAATCGGGTAACTCATACACACCGATTACTTTGGCAACATGGTTTCTCCGCACTTCAGGCGTCTCTCCCGGTACTGGGACCCAGGTCCCCGTGCTCTGCTCAATCGCCAGCAGTGGGGCCAGTTTCGGTACCGGAAATATAGCGGGATAGGTGATGGTATACGTCCCGATGATGTAATCATCGTAATCTATTCCATCGGGAAGCGCTACGGGTTGACTCAATAATTCATCTTGCTTCATTTCTCCCTCCTTTCCAAGCCTAAACTATACAGTGTCAAGATTATAAACGGTCAATCTTGACGTTGTCAAGATAAAACATTACTATTTTCACGTGCCTGTCAAGAAATATCATCATGGTGACCTGAAGAACGCCCTGATTAAAGCGGGAATCGAAATCCTTGCCAAAGAGGGTGTTCATGGACTAAGCCTGCGTAAGGTCGCCCTCAAGGCAGGCGTCAGTCACACGGCTCCTTACTCGCACTTTGCCGACAAGCAGTCGCTTATCGCCGCCATCTCGACGGAGGGCCTTCGCATAATATGTGAGCATACGGAGGACGTGATCAGGCGCTACAGGGGCAAACCCGTCCGGCAGTTGATCGAAGCCGGTTGGGCATATATTCAGTTTGCGCTCAGCGACTCGGCCCATTTCAAGGTGACGTTATCCAGCGTACTGGAGAGAGAGAAGGATTATTCGGAGTATGTCGAGCTGTCCTATAAATGCTTCTCTCAGCTCGTTTGTATAGTCGAGAACTGCCAGGCCGCCGGTCTGCTGCGGCCCGGGCCTTCGGACGTTGAGGCTATTAATGTATGGAGCATAGTTCACGGTTTCGTATCTCTTTATCTGGAGGGGCAGTTTTACCACACCATACTGGAACGTTTTACCGTGCGGGACCTGATGATCTCATCGCTCGGACACATTACACTGGTTGACTTGACCCCACGGACATATGCCAGGATCGCGGCATCTCCAAGATATGCATTGCAGCCGGTGGGCACAATATAGCTCCGGGCATCGGGTAACGGTAAGCTATTCGGTTGAGTGGGATAAGCCGCGTAAACGCATTACACCGGCAACTTTTTCCACCGCAAGCATGTAAGCTGCTATACGCAGGGAGACGTTATGCTTATGGGCCAGGTTCCACACGCTGTTAAAGCTTTCTTTCATCGTGCGTTCCAGGTTGGCATTAACCTCCTCCGCAGGCCACATGAAACACTGCAAATTCTGGACCCACTCCAGGTAGCTGACCACCACGCCGCCGGCGTTGGCCAGGATATCCGGTACCACGACGATTTCCCTGTTGTTGAGGACACTGTCAGCCTCACGTGTGACAGGTCCGTTGGCAGCTTCGATAACCATGCGGGCCTTTATCGAATTAACATTCCCGGCATGAATTTGATTCTCCAGGGCCGCCGGTATGAGCAAATCAACTTTTAATGAAAGCAACTCCTCGTTGTTGATGCGGTCCGCATCCTCTGTTTTATATCCTTCAAGAAGCCCCTTCGGGTGTGCGGCTACGTACGTGTTTAAGGCGGGGATATCCAGTCCGCGGGGATTGTAGCGGCCGCCCGTTATATCGCTGATTGCCACAACCTTGCAGCCAAGCTCATGCAGGGTCACAGCTACAATGGAACCGACATTGCCGTAGCCCTGCACGGCCACTGTGGTATTTTCGATGGGCAAACGCTTCCTCTTAAGCAGCTCTTTCACGCACATGGCCACGCCGCGTCCCGTGGCTTCTTTGCGGCCTGCAGCCCCGCCCAGGGATACGGGCTTGCCAGTCACGATCTCCAGTTCCATATTTCCTTTTATAGAGCTGACCGTATCTACGATCCACGCCATGGTCTGTTCGTTGGTATTCATGTCCGGAGCGGGGATATCCCTTTTCCCACCGATCACGGGAAGGATCATCTTGGTGAAACCCCTGGTCATTCTGCAAAGCTCGCCTTCGCTCATATGCATGGGATCGCATTGCACCCCGCCCTTGGACCCGCCATAAGGGATGTTTACAACGGCGCATTTCCAGGTCATAAGGGCGGATAGCGCGCGTATCTCGTTAAGGTCGACGCCGGGATGATACCTGATACCGCCCTTGCATGGGCCGCGGGCGCTTGAGTGCTGTATGCGATATCCCGTGAATACCTTTACCTGTTCGTCATCCATCGTTACCGGGACATTGACCGTCAGTTCCAATTCAGGCTTTCTTAATATGGCATGTATTCCTTCTTCCAGGTTGATTCTCGGTGCGATTTCGTCAAGCATCGAAAGGCCGGAATTCCATAGCTCATGCCCGTCATTCTGTACAGTCCGGTCAGCGCTTGCTCCAGCGTTCGACTGTTTATCAGGCGCCGTCTTTTTCATGGTCCGCTCCCTTAGCCGAAAATTTTGTTAAAGGTGACACCGTCACCGGGATTAAACTTTGTTCCGCAGGTCAAGTTGTTCTGACTGACACATCAGCTTGCGGGCTGCCACTATGGCAGCTTTATCCACCAGCATATCGTCGACTGTAATTGAGCCGTCTCCGTTCGTTTGCGCTTTCTCGTATGCTGTCAGCAGTTTTTTAGCCAGCCTTATTTCATCGCCGGTGGGAGTGAATATCTCGTTAACTATGTCTATTTGCGACGGATGCACAACCCATTTGCCCCTGAATCCCATTCCTGCCGCCCGTCGGGCGTCCTCTTTCAAGCCCTCCATGTCTTTTATGTTCGGGTACACCGTATCGACAGGCTCTATCCCTGCGGAAGTGGCAGCCACCACGATGCGTGATCGTGGATATAGTGAAACAGACCAGTAATTGTCCATCGAAAAGGACTTGTTTGCGCCTATGTCGGCGAAGTAGTCCGCCCTGCCGAACTGAAGCACTGTCAAGCGTTTGCTGGCATGGGCGATTTCGTGTATCGCCTCTACAGCGCATGCAGTCTCGATCAGAGCCTGGAGGCCTATTTTTTTCTCCGGCCGTGCATTATTCTGCGCTGCATCGATCATGCGCTCAACAATCTTGATATCGTCCGCCGATTGAACTTTGGGTATAACTATCTCATGGGGAGAAACTACGGCGATCTGTCTTATGTCTTCGGGGGAAAACTCCGTACTGACAGCGTTGATGCGGACCGCGACAAGTTTGTGGCCGAAATCGAGATGTTGTATGGCTTCCCTGACCTGTTCACGCGCACGATTTTTCTGTGAGACAGGTACCGAATCTTCCAGATCTAAAATAATGCAGTCGGCCCGGGAGTCGATTGCATCCCGTATCCGTTCATGGTTATTGCCCGGTACTAAAAAACAGCTGCGCCTGAGACTCATAATATCCACCTCTATTAAGGGTGACGAAATTGATTAGTTCACGTACACTTTACCGACTTTTTTGTTCGTAACCGACTGCCGGGCAGTTTGCTTGAGTATATAATCTACGAGCGTTTCGCAGGTTATATCGAGGTGCTTCCTCATCTGTGATGCGGCCAGGCCGGCATCTTTCTCTGCGAAGGCGTTCATGATACCGTGATGCTCGTCCATGCGGAATTGCCGGCTTTCCGAGATAACTTTGGCGCTGAACGAAAAATAGGGGCCCAGATGCCCCCTGAGGAATTCCACGATGCGCAGCTGGAACTTATTGCCTGCGCCTATCAGGATGATTTTGTGAAACTGGCGGTGAAGATCCTGGATATTCATGACATTGATTTTGACTGTCTCGGGATCCGCGTCCCTGGAGAGTGCTGCCGCTGCTTCATCAAGGTCGGCCACAACCTGTTTCAATCTTTCAAGCGTATCAGGTTCAATATTGTTCACGGCTTCCCTGATAGCCACACACTCCAGCGTTTTCCGGATTTCATAAATTTGTTGTATTTCCTCGATAGTCAAAGATGCCACGCTGGCGCTCTTGTAGGTACTGATGGCGACAAGCCCCTGTGCATCCAGCACCCGCATGGCCTCCCGGATGGGCGTGATACTGACCTCCATGCTTCTGGCGAGTTCTGAGTAGTTCAGCTTCTCGCCGGGTAAGAATTGGCCCTCCGATATAGCCTTCCTTATATTGTCCGTCACCGCTTCCTGTATCGTGTTATGCCCCATCGGACGCAATCCTTCATCAAGCATATCGCCCTCCATTTATAGCACTGTCAATATGTCTGGTTCCTGATCTACCGATTTAATATATGATATATTGTATATCGTATATTAATTGCCCCGGTTTGTCAATGGTTGGCGGAGGGTCTTGACAATTTAAATTGAGTTATTATATTATCTTGGAGAGTGAACGGTCACTCTCTTGTGAATAAACCTCAAATAGGAAGCGGAGTGAATGTGAAGATTCAAAAGTCGGTGGGGTCCGGAGAACGGAGTACCCTTAGGGTCGCTGCGGTACAGGTAACGTCAGAGGACGGCAAGGTGACCGAGAACCTCAGACATGCCACTGGCTTTGTGGAAGAGGCGGTAGCGCGGGGGGCGGAGTTCATCCTCCTTCCTGAATTCATGCCCACGGGATATAGCTTCACACAAGAGATATGGGATGCGGGTGAGCCCAGGGAAGGTCCGACCGTCAAATGGCTGAGGGAAACCTCGAAGAGGCTGGGGGTCTGGCTGGGTACCAGTTTCCTCGAAGCCGATGGTGAGGATTTCTTCAATACTTTCGTACTTACTAATCCTGAGGGGGAAGAGGACGGCCGCGTGCGAAAACAGACACCGGCTACGGGTGAGGCCTGTTTTACCAGGGGTGAAGCCGGGCCGCATGTTATCAATACGAAACTGGGCAAAGTAGGGGTGGCAATTTGTTATGAAAATCGTTTTTCCTATACGCCCAGGAATATGTACGAACAATCCGTGGACCTGATGCTCCAGCCTCATGCAGCCATTGCCCTCAAACCCGACAAGATTTTGTTTCCGCCCAAAATAGCCGAGTTGATAAATGACTTCCTGCATAATGTCTCAAGCATTTATGCAGGTATGCTGGGCATACCTGTTATCTATTGTAATCACTCAGGCCAATGGCGTTCCGCCATGCCCGGCCTGCCTTTTATGAAAATGGACAATCCTTTTTATGGATTTTCATCTATCTCCGATTCCGACGGAGCATTGAAGGCGCAGCTCGGTGCTGAGGAAGGGGTGATCGTAGAGGACGTTATCCTGGACCCCTCCCTTAAGAAGAAAGTGCCGCCGCGGACCTACGGTAAGTGGTCCATGCCGAACGTACCCTCGGCCGTCAAGTCCTGGTCGCTGCTGGAAGCCATTTACGGCGTTTGGTACAGGTTCAGTAAGGAACGCAAACTCAGGGCAAGAAAATTATCGCCACGGAAGTGAAGCATTATGATGAGTAGAGGTTGAAAATGGAAAACCAGAAATTGTCCGTGGGATTGAAGATGGGTTACGGCGTAGCCGATTTCGGAGGGCAATTATTTTTCACAGCTACCGCTTTCGTGCTGCTCAACTATCTTACTGACACGGTAGGCCTGGCCGCAGCCCTGGCAGGGATAGCCCTCATGATCGGCCGCATCTGGGACGCTTTTTACGACCCAATCATAGGTTATGTATCCGACCGTACTGTGAATAAGATGGGCAGGCGCAGGCCGTTTATGCTGGCCGGTTCCATCCCTTTTTTTATAGCCATGGTGCTCATGTTTACCAACCCGGCTCTGCTCGTCGGCACCGGTATCAGCCAGACCACTTTGTTCATCTATGTCATGGTTGTATACCTCATCCTGTGCACGTCATATTCCACGGTGAATATTCCCTATTACTCACTGGCCCCGGAACTTACCACTGACTATAACGAAAGGACTTCGCTTAATGGTTACCGCTCCGGTTTCGCCGCCGTAGGCACACTGCTCGGGGCAGGGCTGGCGCTTCCCATAGTGGCCATGGCCCCGGATAAGAACATGGGCTTCATTCTGATGGGTCTGATATTCGGCAGTGTCGTGCTCGTTTCAATGTTAACAACCGTATTCACCGTCAGAGAGCCGGCCAAACTGAAACCTGCCCAAACCATGGGTTTAGTAAAAACTTATACCGAGGTATTTAAAAATAAACCCTTTAACATCATCCTTCTGTCCTATATCTGCCACATAATTGCCATAACTATTGCCAGCGCCATAGTCATCTATTACTTTAAATACGTGCTCGGAGCAGAGAGCGACACAACCTACGCTATGTTAATACTGATCGTGACTGCGCTGCTATTCATTCCTGTAAGTGTATGGCTAAGCAAAAAAGTGGGTAAAAAGCTCGTCTATGGCATGGGCTTTATCAGTATGGCCTTAGGTTTGCTGATACTCTTCTTCTTAGGGCACATTTATGGAGTGACCTTCACCCTTATTGTGATGTGTTTCATGGGTATGGGTATGGGCTTTACCTACGCTATACCTTATGCCATAGTGGCTGACGCCATTGAATACGATTATCTTCGTACGGGCGAGCGCAGGGAGGGGGCATTCTTTGGCGTCTGGACGTGGGCCTACAAAATCGGTCAGGCGCTGGCTGTATTCGTCATGGGTCTAACCCTAAGTGCAATGGGCTATGTGCCCAATCTTATACCTCAACCCGAAATCGCCCAGCTTGGAATCAGATTGTTTTTCGGGCCGATTTCCGCCGCAGTATTCATCCTGGGGGCCATAATCCTGTATTTCTACCCGATCACTGAAAAGCGATATAAGGAGATACTCGTGCAAATAGCTGAGAAAGAGGCAAAGCAATCACTCTCCAGGTGAACCACTATGTACGAAGCATTTAAGAAACTTCCGGTAGCAAAACAGCATCGCATCCTGGATGCAGCCATAAAAACAATAGCTGAGAAGGGCTATGAAGCCGCCAGTATTTCCACTATCTGCCGGCGGGCACGAATCTCAAACGGTGCCCTTTACAAATACTTTAAGAACAAGGAGGCGATGTTCTATGCCTGTGTGGAGTACGGTGTTGAAGTGATGATGCAGGAGCTATATCTGAGGTATACAAATGAAACGGATAACCTGATCGGTGCTGTCCGCAACCTGCTGTATGGATTCAAGGAGTTCACCAAAAAGCACAGGGACATGCTTTCGATCTATTCGGACCTCGGGTCTGGCAATATGAACCGCTTCGCGGCCATAACGGAAAAAGTTGAATACGAAGGCAATATGTTTTTTGTGGACCTGGTCGGAAAGGCAGTTAAGCGAGGGGAAATAGAAGCCGGACTGGGGATCGATGTAGTTGCCCACTTACTGGACAGCCATATTATGCTTTTCAGCTATTCGCTGGTCTCCGACTACCATGCCAGGAGATTTGATGCATTCTTTGGCGATTCAACAAACCGGCTGACGGAGGACGAAAAGATCGATAAAATCCTAAATGCACTTAAGAAATTGCTGAGGATTTAATTTTTTAAATGGTCGAGAGCGAATATTCGCTCTCAATAATGCGGGTTGTAAAAGGAAAAAGCAGACACGTTTTAGATCAAAATTCTGGGAGGAGGTTTCCTGTGGACAAAGAAGCAAGAACAATAGACGAGATCCTGTCGATCAAGGATGGGCATCTGTATGTGGAAGAATGCGATGCCGTGAAGCTGGTTGAGAAATTCGGGTCCCCCATCTTTGTCATTTCCGAAAAGATGCTCCGCAGCAATACCCGACGTTTTAAAGAGGCATTCCAGGACAACTGGCCCGAAGGGAAGGTCACGGTTATGCCGGCCATCAAGGCCAACGTAACCCTTTCCACCAGGAGGATCCTTACACAGGAAGGCGCCGGCGTGGACGTGTATTCTCCGGGAGAAATGATGGCGGCGCTGGAGTCAGGGGCCGATCCTGAAGTAATTTCTGTCAACGGCGGCGGAAAGGACAAGGAGCATATCCGGAACGCGATCAAGGCGGGGTGCCGTATAACACTCGACGATGTCGACGAACTCGACCTGATTGAACAAGTCGCCAACGAACTGAATATGAAGGCCAAAGTACGTTTCCGCGTACGTCCTGACTTTCCCAATTTATGGAGGCCCACCGCCTTCACCCTCGAATTGGTCCCCATCGACCTGGGGACCCAGGCGTACAAAAATGGTATACCGACCGAGCATGTAATTGAGATGGGCAAGCGGGCGCTCAAGATGAAAAACGTTGAGCTTGTCGGTTTCCACCTTCATACCGGCCGTCATCATGATACCCTCTGGTACTGGCAGGGCATGATGCAGCAATATGTGAAGCTGATTGCCACCTTAAAGAAGGAATGGGGAGGATATGAGCCGCAAGAAGTCAGCATCGGCGGCGGGTTTCCCATACCCAGGGACCCCTTCGGCCGCATGATGAACAGGGCGGATGCGCCCCTCTTCATGGTCTTTTTCCCAATAATGGCGTTCTTGAGGATATTGGGAGACAGGGCCAGATATGCGACGCTTTCATCGGTGATGCAGCTGATCCTGACGAGGACACCGAATAAAAAATTGGCTCCTACGATTGAAGATTTCGCAGAAGCGACCATGGGTTCGTTCAGAAAAGCGATGGTCAAGCACAAATTGAATATGAAGGGACTTCATTTCCAACTCGAGCCGGGTCGGAGCCTGTACGGGAACGCCGGAATACACCTCAGCAGGGTTTTGAAAACTAAGCATCAGAAAAAACCTATCGTATGGAACTGGGTGCTGCTGGACACGACCTATTTCTTTCTAACCGGTGGCACGTACGAACAGCACCTGCACGACTTCATCTGGGCCAATAAGCCGGATGCCAGGCCTGTTATGACCGCCGACATCGTCGGAAGGTCTTGCTACGGCGACCGCATGATACCGGAGGTGCGCGTTCCCGAACTGCAGTCAGGAGACATTATTGCCATACTGGACACCGGGGCCTACCAGGAGGTATCGGCCAGCAATTTCAATGGGCTGCCGCGCCCGGCCACAATACTCGTAAACCAGTCGAGCGCCGAGGTAATAAAGAGGGCCGAAACACTGGAAGACGTATTCAGGAGGGATGTTGTTCCGGAGAGATTGAAAAAATAAAAGAGTTAATCCAGAGCTATTTAAAACATAAGAGCCACGTGTTTTAAAAATATAAATCAGGAGGGAGAGATATGACAATCAACAAACCACCGCAACCCAAGGGATATGACATTTTCGGACCCACGCCGCACCTGGCTGATGTTCCATATGACGAGCACCGTGCCAGGATTACCAAGGCTCAGAAGCTCATGAAGGAACAGGGCGTCGACCTGCTGATGCTCTGGAGCATGCAGGACTGCCATTATTTCGCGGGCTTCACCTCCACCCACTGGTTCAACCCCAGCCTTCAGTGCTGTGTCACCCTCATCCCGGTCACTGGAGAGCCGCTCATCATTATTCCCGAGTTCTTCAGGTGGAGCGCCGAGGCCCAGTGCTGGATACGCGATATACGCGGCCAGGTGGACGCGCACCAGACGCAGAATGAACGAGGCCTCCCGCGGGAGGTGGCCCAGATTGTCAAGGAAATGGGATACGGCAAGGCCAGGATCGGCCTCGAGATGGGCACTCTGGCGCACTGTTTTATTCCCCGCCCCTACAATGATATCAAGCTGCTCATCGATTCACTGCCCGAAGCCAAGTTTGTCGACGGCGACATGGTCATCTGGGGATGCCGGATGATTAAATCTCCGCTGGAGTTAGACCGCCTCATACAAGCAGCCGCCGTGCACCGGCAGGCCTTCGGCGCCATCGTGGACGGATACAGGCCCGGCATGACTGAAAACGACCTGCTCCGTATCTACATGTCGACCGCAGCCGCCAATGGGTCGGACTGGATGAAATCAGGCCACATCATGTGCGGCGATATGAAAGAAGGCGTCATCGACTGCGGCGGCCACTGGGATGGAATCGTCATCAAGAAGGGTGACTATATGTCCTTCGATATGCCCTGCCGCTACAAGGGGTACTGGGCGGACATGGGCCGCTTTGTGTACGTGGGTCCCACGCCTGACAATTACAAGCGTGGAATGGAGATCGCCTGGAAGGCCTTCGATGCCGGGGCCAATGTGGCCAAGGCCGGTATTCCCGCCAGCAAGGTCTACGACGCCGTAGCCAAGACGCAGACCGATAACGGTATGTTTTGCATTGAGATGGTCGGGCATGGTATCGGCCTTGACGTCCACGAGCCGCCGGTGTTTTCACACACTGAGGAGACGATCCTCCAGGCCGGCATGGCCATGGAGCTGGAGGTCACGGGCATGATGGATGGATGGCACAGGGACGGCAAGACAGGCATGTTCCACTATGAAAACCTGATAATCATCACCGAACATGGTTGCCAGGTGATAGAGGGACTGCCCAGGCAGCACCTGGAAGTCGCCTGCTATAAATAAAACAAGAAACCGGAGGTCCCATGGATATCGGTTCAACATTGTGGTTTCTTGCAGTAATACTGGCAGGGCTGGCTGCCGGACAGATGCTGGGCGAGTTTCTTTTGCTCGGACCGTTTCAATCCTGGTTTTTTGAAAGCGGCAACGCTGAGATGTTCAAGAGGAGCTACGTGCAATTTCGTAATACAAAGAAGTCAGCGCGTATTTTCAACGCCGTGTACATAGTAGCCATGCTGGCCGGCATCGCCTACCTTGCTTTTCTTTTATTCATTGGAGAGACTGGGGTGATGCCGGTCCTGGCAGTTGTGCTGCAGTGGCTCTTTCTCCTGGTCTTTTACGGTTCCGGCTTTGCCGGGCTCGAGCACAAGGTGTTCGCCGGGAATATATCGAAGGAGTTGGCCGATAAATTCCGTTCAATGAATGTACCCAGCCTCGGGATTTATGCCCTGCTTTGGTGCGCTTCGTTCTGCGTTCTTGTGTTCATGCGAGTTCAGTGACGATAAATGGGAGTGTTTATGAAAGGACAAATGATTTTACCCAAGGATATCTTCTGGCTTGATAACTCCTACAGTACTGGCCCCATCTTGTGGGGTGACCAGGAGGCGGACGTCGCCGTCGTGGGTGGCGGCTTCACCGGTCTGGCTTCAGCCTATTTCATCAAGCGTCGTTTCCCTAAAAAACGGGTCATCGTACTGGAGGCGGAACATATCGGTTTCGGCTCCTCAGGGCGAAACTGCGGCGGGGTTGCAGGGAATATGGGGCACAACTACAGCAACCTGAGGAAGAAGTTCGGAACAGAGAAAATGATGCAGCTCCAACGCCTCATGATACAGTGCGTCGATCTGGTCGAGCAGCTTATCCGTGAGCATAAAATCGAGTGTGATTATGATAGAGCCGGAAGGCTTATGGTTGCGGAGACCGATGCGCAGGCCAAACGCCTTGAAGAGGAGGCGAAGGACGGCGAGCAGGCCAATGCTCCCGTGGAATGGTTCGAAGGACCACGCGCTCGCGAGCAGTTCGGATGCCTGGATATCAAGGCAGCCGTACGCTATCCGAACGAGGGGGTCATGGATCCCGTGAAGTTCCTGCGCGAGATGAAGCGCGTCGTTGAATCGCTTGGCGTCGAGGTCTACGAGAACTCCCGCTGCGTCAGGATGATACCCGGCACAAGCACCTCCCGCAAGATACTCCTCCATACCAACGGAGGCCGCGTGGTTGCTGATGAGGCGGTCCTGGCAACAAACGCCTTCAGCGACCCTCTCATGCTTCTCCGTTACAAGGTACTCCCCCTCTATGTCTATGTTATAACTACCGAACCTCTGAGCCAATCTCAACTGGAGGCTTTCCAGCATCCCGGCGGGCGGGGTAATGTGTTTGGCGCCACTAATCTCTACTGGGCGCGCAATCTCACATCTGACAACCGGCTGGTCTTCAATGAGAACGAAGTGTTTTACTACTATAACAACGAAAAAGACTACAGCCAGCGGGCTCAATCGTTTCAACGGCAGTACGATCTGATGGTGAAGAAATTCCCCTTTCTCAAGGGAATACGCATGACCCATGCCTGGGGTGGACTGATCGGCATTACGCTGGATTTTCTCCCTTTCATGGGCCGTACGGGAATGCACGGGAATATTTATTACAGTGCGGGGTACAACGGCTGCGGCCTCGCACCGGCCCAGCTTGCAGGCAAGATAATAGCGGCCATGATGGCGGAGGAAAAGTCCGATCTGACGGACAGTGTATTGATCGGGCGCAAGGCCCTCTACGTGCCTTCGGACCCGCTTATGTATCTCGGCATCAACGCCTACAAGACATTGTTCAAGTATTACGATTGGAGACTCGGTGGTCTGGGATGAAACTTAACAGCGATACATTTAAAGTCGGCGGCAGGGCGGCGACCTATGTGCTAGTCATTTGCTCGCTGTTGCAATTAGTGAACTACATGGACCGGCAGGTGATGGGTGTGGTGCTGGTTCCGGTGATGAAGGAGTTCGGGCTTTCCGATTCCGAGGGTGGGCTCCTCACCACGATACTGATGGTGGGTGTTATCATCTTCGTATTTCCTATCGCACATCTGGTCGACCGGTGGAGCAGGAAGAAAATGATCGCGCTACTCGCAATATCATGGAGTATCTTCACCTTTCTGACCGGCATTGTGCGCGGCTTTCCCCTGCTGCTTTCGATGCGCTTCTTCGTGGGGATCGGAGAAGCGGGTTTTTCGCCCGCCAGTACGGCCCTGATCTCGGCATCGTACCCTGAACAGTCGCGGGCGCAGAAGCTCAGCATCTACGCCATGTTCATCACCGTGGGGTCCATCGTAGGCGTCGTGCTGGGCGGATTCCTGTCGGCCGGATTTGGCTGGAGGATACCATTTTTGTACTTCGCAATACCCGGCGTCATCTTGGGCATACTTGCATTGTTTATGCAGGACTATAAGACGCGGGTCGATTCGAAGGGGGCCACCCAAACTATTGGCTTCTGGGAAGGAGTGAGGCGCCTGGCCTCGGTCCCGTCGCTGCGCTGGCTCTGGTTGGGGAACGGCCTCTATACTGGCTTCATATACGCGGTAGTTGTCTGGATGCCCGCTCTTCTCATGAGGACATATGGATTTGCTGAAGACAAAGCTGGCCTTGTCCTGGGCATCATTGCTGTGATCGGGCTGGTGGGTGTGCCGCTCGGTGGAGTTTTGGCTGACCGCATGCAAAAGAGAACGTTGAAGGGCAGAATATCTTTTTCAAGCGCCTCGATTCTGGCGGCGGCTGTAATCCTTTTGCTTGCCTTGGTGAGCATGAGTAATGCCGACGGCCAGTCGATATCGGTGCTGACGTGGATATTACTGTCGCTGTACGGTTTCACCAACACGATGGCCATGGCGCCGCTGATTGCGACCACACAGGATGTCGTCACACCGGAGTTGAAGAGCAGGTCATATGGACTGATGATGCTCGCCCAGAACGTTCTGGGCGGCGCATGGAGTACTCTGGCTGTTGGGGCTATGTCGGACGCGTTCGGAGGTGGCGCCCAGGGGCTTGGCCTGGCCCTTGCGATTGCGGCAATTGTAGCATTGGTGTCGCTGGTATTCTGGTGGATTGCGTCCAGGCATTGTCCGGCCGATATCCGCGCCGCCAATAATGCTACGGCGGCTGTGCATTAAGAAGGGAGAAGCTATGGAAAATTTTAAAATTCTGGGATTGGTAGGTAGCCCTCGCAAAGAGGCCAACACATACCGGTTGGTGAAGACGGCACTTGAGGAGGCGGCAACCGTGCCGGGTGCTGAGGTGGAAATATATGAGATGGCCGGCAAGAAAATAAATCATTGCATCGGTTGTCATAAATGCGCGAAAACATTGCGCTGTGTCTTCAAGGATGACTTAATGGAATTCATGGATAAATACCTTGCAGCCGATGGAATCATCTGGGGGTCCCCTGTCTATCACATGGGGCTCCCGAGCTTGATGAAGGCGGCCATCGACCGGCTGCCGAACATGATGGAACCGTTCTACCTGAGAAAGGGAACGGACAAACCCAGGTACAGCAAGGTCTGCGGCGTAATTACAGTCGGCGCCCACCGGAACGGCGGACAGGAGTTGACCCTGAGCCAGATGATCAACAGCTGTCTGCTGATGAATAATATCGTGATTTCGGGAATGACCCTTGCCGGCGCCTACATCGGAGTGGCGGGCCACTCGGGGCAGATGCCGGATTTTCTGGCCAAGGACAATGTGCTACAGGACGACTGGGCCATTCTTGGCGCCAAAACCACGGGCAAACGCGTTGCCGAGATGACAAAAATCGTTGCCGAAGGAAAGGCGGTACTCAAGGGCAATGGAGAACTCCCGCAGGAATATATATACAGGGAAGGGCCGGAGAAGTGGGCGCCTGAATAATGCGGAGACTGTTTTCACGAACGACGGCTTTTAGTTGATGCTGCCATATTCTGAGATTAACTGTAGGGAGATATGCCAATGAAAGTCCTTATTATCGGCGCAGGTATAAGCGGACTCGCCTCCGCATACTGGCTCAAGCAAGCTGGCTACGAAGTAGAAGTGCTTGAGTCCAGTGAAAAACCGGGCGGTCGCATGGTGACGCTGGAAAGGAAGGGCGATAAGCTCGACGTGGGAGCCCAATTCTATCACACCAACTTCAAACATTGCTTTGATCTTATGGATGAGATGAAGATAAGCGGTGATAGAACGGACGTAACGGGCAGCATGGTCTACCGCCTGCAGGACGGCTCCGTGCGTGAATATCCCAGGGGCACATTATACATGGACCTGCTCGGTCTTGGCGGCAACCTCAAGCTCTACTGGAATGTGTTCAGGCATCTCGCACTCGGGCCCAGGATCGTGCCGTACCATATCAACGATCCCATTCCTGACAGCGACAAGGTCGCGGTGCTGGATCACTTCAACAAGGAGAGCGACCGGGCGCTACGTGACTTCCTTATCTTTCCGCTCGCAGTCGGTGCCACCATGGGGCCGCCCGAATATATGAGCCTCTACCATTTCATACGAGCACTCCACACCTTTGCCATCTCACATCATGTGTGCCTAGCCAGGGGTGTCGCATCCCTTACCGATGAATTGGCAAAGGCCGTCGGTGTTAAGTACGGTTCTCCGGTGAAACAACTGGTGATGGAGAAGGGAAAGGTTATCGGCGCTGAATTGGAGAATGTGCAGGTGAGGAAGGCGGACCACGTCATAGTTGCGCTTGATTCCGCATCGGCCGCAAAGATAATGCCGTACGAGTTGGCCGAGGAGCGCCGTTTTTTCGAAGGGGTGATATATTCTCCGTCGCCCATGCCGGTCTTCTTCCTCGACAGGCCGCTCCCGGGGAACATATGGAACTACTGGAGCGATCCGCGGATGAAGAGGACTTTCCTCTTCGCCATCGACGAGCGCGCCAAGGTCCCGCAGATGTGCCCCAGCGGTAAGAGCGTGCTCACTTTCTGGGCGGTGCTCCCGAAGACGCTGGAACTGTGGAAACAGTCCGACAGCGACCTCGCCAGGCAGGCGAAAGAGGACGCCGATCTAATGATCCCGGGTATAGCGAACTGGATAGAGGACATTAAAATCGTCCGACTCCCCTATGCTACCGAGCAGTATCCTGTCGGGGCCTACCAGCGGGTCATGGATTTCAAGCACCGTGCCGAAAAACTACAGGGCGTTTCCTTCGCCAGTACACTTCTCGGCGGGACCAATATGGAATCTGCCGCGGGAAGCGCCTTTGATGCGGTCGCGCGTGTGCGCAAAGTACTCGGTTCGTGAAGGGATGGATCGCACATGGTTTAAATATATCTCATAAAAATACTGAAAAAGGAGATTTGAAATTGTCAGAACAAAAGGCTGAGTATCCCGTAGGTAAAGGACGCGCTTACTATTTTTTCGCTTTATTCTTTCTTGTCTCAACCATTGACTATTTAGATCGTATGGTCGTTACTGCGCTTTTCCCTTTCATGAAGGCCGAGCTTGGAGTGTCTGATACGCAACTGGCCCTTTTGGTATCTGCAATATTCTGGTCAGTAATGGCATTTTCTGTCCCCATTGCCTTCCTGCTCGACCGGTGGAGCAGGACAAAAGGCGTCGGTATATTCACCATTGCCTGGAGCATATGCTGTGCTACCATCGGGTTCCTCAGGACATTCCCTGCCATATTTGCAATGAGGTTAACAATGGGCATCGGGGAGTCTGCCTATAGCACAGGTTGCACTGCCCTGGTATCCGCCTACTTTCCGGAGAGGTTACGTGCCAGGATGAACGGCATCCTGACTGCGTCCGTGCCCGTAGGTGCTGTACTTGGCACGTTAGGTGGCGGAATAATCGCGGAAATGCTGGGATGGCGGTACGCCTTCGGTATTGTGGCCATACCGGCCCTTATCATAGGTTTGCTGTTCTTTACACTCAAGGATTATAAGTCCGTTGACCTGACTAAAACGATTGCAGCCGGAGTGGAAGCCGGGCAAAAAGTAAAGATGAAGGTAGTCGATATTGCCAGGGAAATTTTCAGCAAGCCGTCGCTTGTCATGAACTTCATGGGATTCGTAGGCAACGTCTTTGTTACGACTGCGCTGATGACATGGCTGCCGACTTACTTTTATAACCTGATGGATAAGCCTAACATGGAAACGGCTGCTATGCAGACAGCGGGGATATTCATTCTAGCAGTGGCCGGCGCCCCGATTGGCGGTATAGTGACCGACGCGATTCGGAAACGGGTAAAAAGGGCGCGTATGATAGTCCCTGCCGTGACCTCGGTAATTGCCGCCCTGTTGCTTCTAATAGCCTTCTTGCTGCCTCCTGGAACCTCCCAATATTTGGTACTGCTTGGCATGGGGTTCTTTGCGCCGTGGTTTTACGGTGGCGCGGCAACGGTAACACAGGACGTGGTACACGCCGGTCTGCGCTCGACTTCGTACGGGGTAGCCAACGTGGTACAAAACCTGCTGGGCGCTTCCCTGGGCCCGATATTCGTCGGGGTGATCTCCGACAGGATCAACCTGATTACCGCCTTACAGCTATTGCCCATGTTCATGCTCTTCGGCGGAGTCATGTTCTTTATAGGGTCGTTCTTCTATCTGCGGGATAAGGATGCCGTTGAGAGTACAACAGTGGAGTTTGCATAGATATTAATATCTTGACGCATATGGCTTGCTGCAAATGTCTGGCCGCCGCCAGAGCAACTGGGAAAAATGAATATAAATCCTGTATAAGGAGGTGCTGTAATGATCACGATCGCCATACTTGAACTGCTGACTGCGGTCGGGCTAATACTGTTCTGGATACTGTTTTTTACCGTAGGCATGGCGCCGAAAAATCCACCGCCTGGCTATTTGGCCTACGAGCACTCCTTCCCGGTTCCGGATGGGCTGCTGTCCATACTACTGCTGGTCGCCGGCATAATGCTCTTATTAAATAATCCATTGGGCGTCAACCTGTCGCTGATAGCGGCCGGCGCACTGCTATTCCTGGGCGCATTAGATATCAGCTTCAATATCCAGAACGGCATCTATAAAATCTCCACTGGTGACCTGATATCAAACGCCTTTATCAACCTGTGGTGTGTCGGCTTTGGTATCGCTATTGCTGTGGTTGTAGGCTGAAAAACGCCGGACGTTGCAACACTTAAGCAGAAGTGAGCGTGTGCTATGAAAGACTTAAACAATAAAACGGCTTTCATTACGGGAGGTTCGCAGGGCATCGGGCTGGGTACCGCTAAATTACTGGCGCAGAAGGGGGCCAACGTCGCCATCTTCGCCCGCAGGAAACAGGTGCTGGACGATGCACTGAAGCAGATTGAGGCAGGACGCATCCACCCTGACCAGATATTCACCTGCTATAGTATGGATGTATCCAACGAGAAGGAAGTCAACGAAGTGCTGGGCAAGGCCGTGTCGGATCTGGGAATCCCTGATATCCTGATCAACTGCGCGGGACGCGCAAGGCCAAATTATTTCGATAAGATCCCGTACGCACAGTTCGACGAGACGATCAGGATCGACCTGTACGGCACATGGAACACCTGCGCTTTTCTGGTACCCCTGATGAAGAAGCGCGGGGGATACATTGTAAACACATCTTCCATCGTCGGGTTTATCGGCATCTTCGGCTACACCGACTACGCAGCCGCCAAATTCGGTGTACTCGGTTTCTCCGAAGCGCTGCGGAGCGAGCTCAAGCAATATAATGTTGGGGTTTCTGTGTTGTGCCCACCGGATACCGATACGCCCGGGTTTGTCGAGGAGAACAAGACCAAGCCGGCTGAGACCAAAGCGGTCTCAGCCGCCGCCAATGTTTTGAAGCCGGAAGCCGTGGCCACCGCCCTGCTGAAGGGAATGGCCAAAGGGGATTTTATTATAATCCCCAGCGCCGACGGCAAATTCACCTGGATCATGAAACGATGGTTCCCCTGGCTGGTCGACATGGTCACCGATTCACAGGTCAGGGATACACAGAAAAAGATGGCGGACACCAAATAACGAGAGGTCGTTCAAGCAGTAGAAATATAAATAGAAGAGCCACTATAAAATTCTAGCTTGTAGATTCATCGCTATAGCAGCGACCTGCAGCCATAACGCGAAATTGCCGGTTGCTGCTTTAGTGTCCTTAACAACATTAGATCGGCTATTTCTGAGCGACTCAAGAGGTCAAGGTAATCCTTGTTTGAGCAAAATGAAATTGGAGAAAAGTTTATAGTGACCAGCGTAGCAAGCAAGATTGAAATCTATCGAGGCTGGTGTAAGAAATGCGGCATCTGCATAGCTTTCTGCCCTCGCCAGGTACTGGTCAGCGACAAGGCTGGATATCCGGTGGTGAAGGACGCCGACCGTTGTACAGCATGTGACCTGTGTGTCGACAGGTGTCCGGATTTCGCCATTACGGTGCACAGCGGCAAGGAAAATCATGAAAAAACCAGATACAGCGAAACAGATGACAATTGCAAGACTGCTTCTCCAAGGCAATGAGGCCTGCGTAAAAGGTGCACTGGCGGCGGGTTGCCGGTTCTATGCCGGTTATCCGATCACACCGGCCTCGGAGATCATGGAGGCGATGGCCAGGGACCTTCCCAGGGCTGGAGGATCGTTCATCCAGATGGAGGACGAGATCGCCAGCCTGGGGGCAGTGCTGGGAGCCTCGCTAACTGGAGCGAAGAGTATGACCGCCACCAGCGGCCCGGGATTCTCCCTGATGCAGGAGCATATCGGCTATGCCTGCATGGCCGAGATACCATGTGTGATAGTCGATGTAATGAGGGGAGGGCCGAGCACCGGCCTTCCCACCCAGGGGGCTCAGGGGGATGTCATGCAGGCCCGCTGGGGTACGCACGGCGACCATCCAATTATTGTCCTGGCGCCTTCCTCAGTATATGATTTCTATGAGCTTACCATCCAGGCATTCAACCTTTCCGAGAGGTACCGCACCCCAGTGATTATGCTTGCCGATGAGGCGGTGGCGCACGTCAGGGAGAGCATAGTGTTACCGGAGGCTGGGAAGGTAGCCATCGAGGACAGGGCTGGACCTACCGTGCCGCCCGAGTGGTATATCCCTTACGCCGACCCCGGTAGCGGCATTCCGCCCATGCCCAGGTTCGGCGACGGCTATCGCTACAATGTAACGGGACTTACCCATGATGTGCGGGGCTATCCCACTACACGTAAGGACGAGGTAGAACCCCTGATCAGTCGACTCTTCTCCAAGATATCCAAGGATATCGACCGCCTGCAGTGGTTCGACTCGTACTACACTGAAGATGCGCTGGTGACAGTCATTGCCTACGGTAGTGTGGCCCGTGCCGGGCTGCAGGCGGTCAAGGAAGCCCGCATCAAAGGAATGAAGGCAGGACTGGTCAAGCTAAAGGTGCTGTGGCCGTTCATGCGCCAGACCATAGACGCCGTGATGGGAAACAGCTCGAGGATACTGGTCCCCGAGATGAACATGGGGCAACTATCCCGTGAAGTAAAGAGAGTTAACCGGGGCAACTGCGAGGTCATGACCCTGAACAAGTACGACGGGACCCTGATTACCCCTCTGGAGATATTGCGGAAGCTTGAGGAGATATACCCATGTTAGAGACGGCACATCCGATACACAAGTACCTGCGTTCCAGCAAGAAGTTCCCGCATATCTGGTGCGCCGGGTGTGGCTCGGGTATCTTCATGAACGCGCTCATAAGGGCTATCGACCGAAGCGGGCTGGCTAAAGACGATATAGTGCTCGTCTCGGGCATCGGCTGTTCCAGCCGCCTTCCAATCTACGTCGACTTCAACACAGTGCACACCACGCACGGCAGAGCGCTGACATTCGCCACAGGAATAAAGCTGGCCAACCCAGCTTTGAAGGTAATAACTATCATGGGAGATGGGGATGCAGTTAGCATTGGCGGGAACCATTTCATTCATGCCGCCCGGCGTAATGTCGAGATCGCCAGCTTTATCATCAATAATCAAATCTACGGGATGACCGGAGGGCAGTGCTCGCCCACCACGCCTCACGGCGTCAAAACCGTCTCCTCACCCTACGGCAATGCGGAAAATAACTTCGATATATGTGCGCTGGCGGAGGCAGCTGGAGCATCGTTTGTCGGCCGCTCCACCGTCTATCACACGCCACTGCTGGACAGGCTGATAGATAAAGCTCTGGACAAGAAAGGCTTCTCGATGGTTGAAGTCATCTCACAATGTGTTACCCACGGGAGCCGCTGGATGGGCCTCAACTCGCCGGTCGATATGATGAAATGGCTCAAAGAGCATTCCCTCACCGTCGAAAAGGCTAAAGGGCTGGGCGAGACGGAGCGTAAGGACAAAATCATTATCGGCATTATGGCTGATTTGGACAGGCCAACGTACAATGAAGAATACGACAGGTTCACCAGATAACAAGGCGAGATTTGAGATACGGCTGGCCGGGTCCGGCGGCCAGGGGGTGATCCTTGCCGGAATCATTCTGGCCGAGGCGTCAACTCTTGAAGGCAAGTACTCGGCGCATAGCCAGACCTACGGTCCGGAGGCCAGAGGCGGTAGTTCCAGGTCCGATGTAGTTCTGAGTGACAGTGAGATCGATTATCCGTGGAGCATGGAATCGCATATCCTGGTTGCCCTGACGCAGGAAAGCTATGATCAGAATGTGCCCAACTTGAACGCGGAGGGATTGATCATCGTCGACTCGGATATGGTGCATCGAGTCCACTGGAAGAAGTGCCTGAGCATTCCATTTCGACGAATTGCCAGAGACCTTGGTGAAGAACGAGCTATCAACATGGCGGTTCTCGGCGCAGTCGCAGCCTTTTGTCCCTTCATCTCCCGCAAATCGCTCCTGCAAATAATCGAGAAAAGGCTGCCGCCTTCAAAGCTGGACCCGAGCATCCAGGCGTTTGATAAGTCAATGGAACTCGCGAAACGATCGAATATTTCAAATTGGGACAACAAAGATAAATGCGAGATATGATGCAGGGAAAGTATATTCAGTGAACGCTAAAATGACTTCAGATAGCACGCATGAGGGATTCACTTGAATCCCAATTCCTTTGCCTGATTAAAATCACTCTCAGCTTTATCGTATTGACCCGATAATAACAGGCTTTCGTGGCGCTACTTTAGCCTGAACTATGTCAAAATGATAGAATATCTGGCCGTAAGAAGCTTTTACATCGCCTGCTTATAGGTAGGTAATAGATATGACACGTCACGAACTGCATTCACTTGGGAAAGGCTACGTCCAGGTTTACACGGGTAATTGTAAGGGGAAAACTACTGCTGCTCTGGGTCTGGCTTTCAGGGCTATGGGGCGTGGTCTAAAAACATATATCGGCCAGTTCATGAAAGGCCAGCAATATGGTGAACTGGAAGCAGCCAAATTAGTGAAACCGTATATAACCATTGAACAATACGGTAAAAAGGGTTTTATGCACGTTAAGAATCCTCCGGACCCAGAGGATGTCCGCATGGCCCGGGAAGGGCTGGCAAAGGCATTGTTAGCTATGCAGGAAGGCAAATATGATATCGTGGTTTTTGATGAGATAATCACGGCACATTATTTTCACCTTATTTCGCTTGATGATATGCTGAACATCGCAAAAAACAAACCGGACAATATAGAGATCGTTTTGACCGGTAGATACGCGCCTCAAGAGCTCATCGATGCTGCTGATCTCGTAACAGAAATGCTGGAGATAAAGCATTATTACCAACAGGGCGTCGGCGCCCGCGACGGTATTGAATGCTGATCGCGATGAAGTGTTATAATAGCACGTTTTAAATCCTGATCTGGAGGGAGAAACTTGTTATATTCCTTTAGAAATAAAGAACCTGTATTTGGCAAGGATACCTACATTAGCGAAGAGGCTACGGTAATAGGTAATGTCAAGATGGGTGATAACTGCTATATCGGACCCGGCGCCATAATACGGGGAGATTACGGCAACATAATAATAGAGTCAGGCACCGCTGTCGAGGATGGTGTAATAATACACGCCTTTCCTTTCAGCACCTGTACAATCGGGCAGAAGGTCACTATCGGACATGGAGCAATCATCCATTGCAAATCAATCGGCGACTATGCCTCAATCGGAATGGGAGCAATTCTGAGTATTAACTCTGAAATAGGCGAAAACACCATTATCGCTGAAGCTACGCTGATAAAAGCTAAACAGATAGTGCCTGCGAATGTTTTGGTCGGGGGCAACCCAGCCAGGGAATTGAGAAAGATAACTGACCAGGATAGAGAACACTGGGCCATGGGTAAGCAAATCTACATAGACCTAGCCAAAGAATACTTACACGGCGACTATAAAAAGATACAGACCAATTAAGCTGCTGCTATTTAGCGTAGCGGCAATAATGCTCTATGGTTAAGATAAAGTAGTCTAAATCCGGTATCAAATCTCTCGCTTTTAATCAGGAACCCGCCTGTATCAGCGTCGTCCTCAGCTCAGTGGGATTTTTAATAGTCTTCTGATATTTGATGTAGTCGGTCAGGGCATCGACGTCTTTAATATTGAGGTCCCTGTATTTCAGGAAGCTTTTTATCAAGGTTTCGCCCAGCGGTCCCATCCAGCTTATCTCATTAACCAGCGGAGCTATACCCTTCTCGAGCAGAAAATCCGTGGTAACCAGCGTGTAATCGGCATCCATGTTCATGGGAACGTATTCTCCGGCCTCATTTCTCACCTGGATATCCGTGATGCGCTCACCGCTCTTGCGATTCATGTCGATTGTCATTTTAAAGCCCGCGAGCTCGAAGCAGGGCGGAGGCATCTTCACTTTAATATGGGAATTCAGGCCCATCTCCAGCATCATCTTGAGCAGACTGCCTTTAAGCGTGATAGCCGACAGGTTATGCCGCAGGTCAAGCACCATGTTGATGTCGTTGGCCAGTATGGGGCCCTTGAAGATGTCGTAGTCGACATCATACGTGTCGAACAGGGCAAGATTAACAGTCGGATCAACCTTTTGAGCGCTCCATAAAAATGCATCGGCGATGATGGGTCCGGGCCCCGTATCATGACCTCTGATCAGGTCTTCTTCGGCGGTTCCTACAACTGCATTAAGATCGGCCGCCACCTGGTCGGCATAAGGTTTCAGCACTTTTTCCATCTCAGGATTGCTCTCGTAGATCCTGATACCCTGATTCTTGGCCACGGCATCCACGATCTCTGTATATTGGGCCGTGCCCCGGACCACAGGACTCCATCCATTTTCATCTTCCAACTTGAAGCCATCCGTGGCATAAATAAACGGCTGACCGCTGTATGAGCTGATCCTGCCGTGATCGTCGAAATCGAGCTTGATCTGTCCCAGCAACTGGTTGGATTCCCAGGCATGAACGATGAGGACTTTATCTCCATCAGGCCCTGTAACAACAGTAGGATAGGGTGTCACCGGATTGAGTCCCAGTTCAACAAACTCCGGCCCGCCCATGAATGTGTGAGAATGCCCGCCCACTATGATGTCGATACCGGGGACGGCGGCGGCGAGCTTGAGGTCGGGCTCATAGCCGAGATGGGAAAGTATGACGATCTTATTGACGCCCATGCCGTTGAGCTCGGATATATATTTGCGGGTGATGTTCTCTGAGGGCAGGAATGCGACTGTATTGCCCGGCCTCGCGATGCCCGGCGTGTCAGGCGTAATCAACCCGATAACGCCGATCTTCTGTCCACCCTGTTCCAGGATTACATACGGTTTAATCCCGGCGGCCATCTCCGGCTCCTGTGTGAGATCCATGTTGGCGGCAAGAACTGGCGGTTCAAGGGTATCAACCATTGTTTTTACCAGTTGCGTTCCGCTGGCAAACTCGTGGTTACCCAGCACGACCGCATCGTATTTCAATGCGTTTATGGCTGCGAAGTCCGCCAGACCCTCGAATTTGGGCATCCAGATGGTCCCCTCGGTTACATCGCCAGCACTGAGAAGCATGACATTCTTTTCTTTTCCGCGAATATCATCAACAGCGGATGCCAGCAGGCTGTAACCGCCGACCGGAACCAACGTATCCCTGCCGTTAAGCTTGAGCATCAGGTCGTGCGGCATCACGTATGAGTGCGAATCACCAGTGTGCAGAATAGTGACCGAAAGTGGATCGCTGGCTATGTCCTTGAGGGGCGGCGCGGCCGGTGTAGCCGGCACGGCCGGTGCGCAGGCAGTGAAAATCATTGCCAGCGATAGTATTAACGCAAGGACGATGCCCGTGATTTTGTAGTGAGATTTCATCATTCTGTTCATCAGCCTCTCTCCTAATTAAAACATTTCATCGCGGGAATTGTTGGGCCACAGCAACCACCCCGAGTCACGGTCCCCACAGGGTCGTCAATGATTATATGCGCTTCAAAGCACTTTTACAACGTCTTTTCACCCATGTTTTCACCGGCTGAACGACCATCACGCTTGAATCAACTATTCGCATACGCAGGAACATAATTCATTGACACCTGTCTGCCCAACAGATATCATCGTATTCAGAAGTAATATCGGAGCGATTATCGCTTAAACGCTTAATTGTACGTGAACTGTCGGAGCGAACAGTTAATATGAAATCGGAAAACAACATATTCATGCAGGTGGACGAGGTCGGGCCCGTTAAATTCTATGTAACCGATGGCGGCAGCAGCGCGGCGGATGCGATATATCGGGCGAGGTTTAAACTGTATGCCAAGGAAGATCGGTATATCGCCGACAGTGGTATCTATCTGGATATCGCAAGAAAAATGGTCTACGATGTCTTCGACCCGATCTCTCTGCATCTGATCGCCGTCAATGAAAAGGATGAGATTTTCTGCGGTATTCGAATAGTCCCCTACCAGGATGTGATCGGGTTGCCCATGGAAAACAAATATCCCGACAAAGAACACCAGAGCAGAGCCGGTTTCAATATCACCCATTATATAGAGAACTCGGGTATTCCAGTGGATAAAATTGCGGAGTTCGGCCGATTTTTCAGGCTTGCCAACAGGAAGAACATGGATACTACATACGACCCGATCAGCCTGCTCATCTGGAAGAACGCTACGGAGATTACCAAAAAGCGGATACGAGATATAAAACCTATCGATTACGCGTTTGCTTACGCCGTTCCGAGCCTCGCAAAACTTTACAGCAAATTCGGTTACGGCATGATACCCGATGTAAACGGCAATTTCGTGAACCACGTATTCCCGGTGCCTACAAAACTGAATACCAGTGATGGGCAGGTTACGATGGAGGAACTGGAACTTGTACCTCTAGTGCTGTCCAGGAAAAAAGTAGTAGAACGGATACATGACGCCGATTGGGAAGCGCAAAATCCCACCAATCCCAGGCTCGACAGCAAATTGCTGATATACCTTGCTCCGGAAGAATTCGGTTTGACGCAGGAAGAGATCGACAAACAGAGAAAAGACCTGGCGGACGTATATCAAATGCTCTACGGTGAAGACGAACAGCGAACGCCGGACAAAGACCTTGTCATATCCGGAAGATAGTCGTACTGAGCAGCGAATAACAGGAAATCTGCGTTAGCTGAATTAATGGCAGGGCTGAAATGGATCCCGGGTACATGATATCCCTGAACTATGATTTTATCAGGGCGTGCTCCAGCATCTGAATTGCTGTTTCCTCGAAGAGCGATGTATCGCATTTCAGCCACATTAAACTGTACCGTGTTATCCACTCGACCAATCCACTGACCAGCGCTGCAGCCGCAAAAGTATCATATTCCCTGAACCTTCCTCTCTTTATACCTTCCGCAATGACGGCACTTAGCATTTTCTGCAGTTTCTTATCAGCATCGGGTTGTCTTATATTCTCCAAGCCCAGATGGACTCGGATGTCCAGTAAACGCACGATGTCGGAATTCTTAGAAGCGTGCAGAAGTATTTTATGCACGCACGTTCTGATCTGCTCTGGTCCCAAAGAGCCTGACAGCGACTTTTCTAAAATTACGGATATGTCGCTGATGTAACTATCAATCAGAGCATCTGCCACAGCTAACTTGGTGCCGAAATAAAGATATATCGTTCCATGCGCAACGCCTGCTTGTTCTGCAATCTGACGCATACTCGTCCGGCTGTAGCCTTGCCGATTGAATAAATCTCGCGCGACCGCAAGTATTACCCGACGTCTCCCCGGTGCCGCTCGTCTAGCCATCGTAGTTGTAACTGATAATTGGTCATTGATACTAACAGCACTTCACAAGGTCTGTCAATCTTGTGTGCGATCTTATGGAAAAAGTGGTAACTTCCTCAAATGGATTTAAGCACCGACACCCCCCAGATATCAATAGACTGCTTCCAGAAGCACTCTTATTAGAATTATAGGAGTCCATTAAAATGCGGTTACCGCCTGCAGTTTCTTTTCCGGATATATCTGCTCCGGCTTGGGTGGCATAGGGTTGTACACCCAGTCGACGTTGATACGTCCGCACTCCAGTCCCGCAATAGTCTTAAATCCCTTAAAAACTCCTCTCAACAGTACTGTTTGCATGTCCAGGGACATGCAAAAAATCGCTACTACCATATCCTGGGAAATTAGCTTCAGTTCTTTTACGTAAACCGATGAGGAGAAAATTATGCTGCCACTACCCACGGTCTGGGCCTGCATCACGGGGATAATGACAGGATACCCATCTTCACCAGTATATGATAGGAATTTAAGATTACCGACTTTATCGATCAAGCTGTGTGTTAAAGGATTAATAACTTCCTTGTCTGAGCCTTTACCTGAAAGCGTTTTGGCTGCCAGAGTTTTTATAGCTGCCCGGATAATACCACCCATGGGTAGAGGTTCCTTGCCCTGCTGTTCGATTAAGTCTAAATAATAAATCGTGTGGATACCAAAATAGGCGTTGTATCGAAACATTGGAGTGCTATTAAGCAGGGTGTATTCTTTTCCGGCCACTGCTGTCTTTGTGAAGTTTGCCTTCCCACGCCATATGTTTTTATCCAACGTCATGATCAAGAAACCTGTTTTCGGATTTTTCCTGATATACTCCTTGCTCAATCCCTCGGAGAACTGACCCCAGAAAAGCTGCCTGGGGGAATTTGCCGTCAATGTGGTAATCAAGGTAATATGCGGTAGTTCCTCTTCATTGACGGTTGCGAGCAGCCCGACCTTCAATTCCGGTTCAAAGCCCTTGAGATCCGCTTCCGAAAAAGTTGTGTAAATCCGCTTATGCTCTGGCATTCCCTATCTCCTTTGTTTTTGATATGGGTATTTGCTACATACGATGGCTTTCGCGTGCAATTACCTCGTTTTGAAGTTCGCGGCCTAACGAAGTGAAATAAGAGTTGTAGCCGGTCACACGTACAATAAGGTTCCGGTACGCATCGGGATTACTCTGAGCGTCTCTCAAAATGTCGGCATCAATTATATTTATCTGCAGCGTACTGCCGCCGTTCTCTGTACAACTCCGCAGGAATGCCTTGAACTTTACTTTATGCTCCGGATCGCGCAGCAAAGATGGACTGAACGTTATGGTATGGCTGGCGCCATTAGGCAACATACTGAAATAGCCTTCCCAATCACCACCACCTTGACTATCCTTTCCTCCAAACACTTTCCCCACCGAGTTTACGTTGGCAGTCGGTCCATAAATGTCAGTTCCGTCGCACGGGCAGATAGCATTCGACAGGAATTTACCCTTGGGCCGTCCGTCGGGACTTGCCGGAAGTATATCACCATCTGATATCCAGTAAATCCCCGAATGCATACCGGGACGGAACTGTTTACCCGTTGCCGAGGACCTGTATTTCCAGGTCTCATCGGTCCATACTTGCATCACTTTTCTGCCCATCTCATCGGCATCATCATCATCCCTGCCATACTTTGGGGATTTATGTAGAGCCTTGGCCTGAAGTATTTCATGCCCGACCCAGTTATCTTCCAGCGCTTTTATTAGCTCTCGTATGTCACATTCCTTCCTGTCGAAGACAAGATACTTGATGGCGAGCAGAGAATCCACGGTGGTAGCAAAGGTTACCGCCTCCAGCGTTACAAAGTTGAGCTCTGGACCGCCCTCGGTTATATCGATCCCCTTATCGGAGCAGCCTTTAACCAGACATGAAAGATATGGGGTACGTGTGAACCTGGCCTTAATGCGATCGGCCCAATCGTAAAGATGCGCAATCCTATTTACGATTGCTCTGGTCTGTAGCACATACGCATTCCAGAATTCATCCCAGGTTTTGAATCCGGCGGCACTGCCGGTGTGGACACCCCAGCGTTTACGTGGTTCCGGCTTTCCTGTTAACAGATCCACGCACCGGATCATATCGTAGCCGTCGTTCAATGCATGCTCTACAGCTTTCAAGAGGTTCAGGTTTATATCCACTGTTCCGGAGCGGTCGTTGCCGCACATAGTATTCTCCAGACATCCCACCGGCGCGTAATTAAATACATTGTCTGCATTTATTAATGTCTCCACCTTTGCCATCTTTGCTTCACGTAGCATACCGGCGATCGCACGCTCATCGAAATTTAACTGGATCGGTGATCCCTGGCTTACAGCGATCATATCGACCAGTGTATCCAGCAGCTTTTCGGGGCTATTCCTATGCAGTCGTACATTAGGCTTAGGCTCAAGCAGAGGGCTAAGCTCATCTATAACTTCAAGCATCGTGTAAGTAAGATCATTGCTCAGGTCTACCCCCCCCTTGCCCATACCGGAGATTGTGATAAGCTGGCCCAGGGAACCGGTGATACCCTGAGATTCTCCCATACGCATCATGCCATCGTATACATAGTTGCAATGTATCCAGAGGCACTTCAGTATCTCTTTGCCGAACTCTCGGTCCATGCCCTCATCGATTGATTTCTTCCAGAAGCTGTAGAGATATTGGTCGGCCCTACCGAAAGAGACGCCGGATCCCGGGTAATTTTCATCGCTCATCACCATCATATGTGTGAGCCAGAGTGACTGAATCGCTTCCCAGAAATTCTGCGCCGGCTCCCAGGGGACACGTTTGAGCATATCGGCCATTTTAATCAGCTCATCTTTTCTGGCTGAGTTGGACTCTTTGGTGGCCAGGTTAAAACAGACCACACTGTATTCCAGAGCCACATCCCGCGCCATCGTGGATGCGGTAAGCATGGCCATGACCTGCGCACCTTTTTTACCTTCACGATCTGTTTTCGACAATGACGCCAGCCGCCGGCTAAGTTCCTCGTGGATACTTTTCCAGCCCTCGTGCAGGACGCGCGGATAATCGGGTATTACGTGCCCGCCTGGCACGCCCGCATTGCCATAACCATGATTATGGAACCATATCGCGGCGCTGCGGACGCCGTTCTTTCCGTAGACTTCCCGCGCATATTGGCGAGTCTCCTTTTGAGTAAGGCAACGAGAAGTCTGCACGTTAAAACGCCCTCCGGCGATGAGATCACCGGGAAGCACCTCCTGCGGCAGGTAATGCACCATGACTTCTTTGATAAACCATGCCTGTCGCTCGGGTAAACTCCACTTCCAGAAGTCTCTGGCAAGCTGTACCCTGTGCGCTGATTGCTGAAACGTGCCTGTAAAAGTAGGCAGGGTAATATAGCTTTCGGGAGCTATATAATAGGTGATCTCCTGGTACTGGATGTCCCAGGGAGTCCCTGTGGTAAAACTGACGAACTCGTTATTCCATTTGCGCTTGACCCCCTGGAAATAGTAATCCCTGAGCCATTTTATACGGTCAGACAGGTTCTTGGGCTCCTTAATGTGATATTTTGGTGCACCGCAGCTCTGTGTGGTCATGGCCATGCCTCCTGCCAGGTATTTTCAATACAGCGATATATATTCTTAGTATCCCGCGTACGCTACTTCAGTCTAAATTGGTAACCCCCGTCTGTCCTTGCCTGTCCCTTTCTCCAACCCGCCAAATGCATATGGCAACCGATCTTCGAAGGGTGGAATCTGCGGCAACGGTTCTTTTCTGCCAACCTGGTACCAATATGCAGTGCTGGTCCAGTCGCCCTGCCGGTCATTTGCATGACCATGCTCAATGGAAAATAGCAGAGACTTCTCGAAGAAAACAGGGTCTTCAACGTGAAAACGGTACTGCGAGTGTTTGCCTGTGTAATCGGAGTTACCTTTGAAATAATAACCGTAGTATGGGGTTGAATACGTTTCACGCAAGCCGTTGTAGTTCCACGCACCGCAAAAATAATCTTCCGTACCGGTCCCATGTATCGAAGGCGGCCATGGTTCACCATCGATGAAAAACATATCGTCACCCTCACCCCACCAACCCGGCTCGTTGGTATCCAGATGAAGACAACAGCCGACATATTGTCCCCTGCCCTTGGCATCAAGAATAATATAGTTGTCTTTTCCGGTGGTGTTCAGTCTGTCAGTAACACCAGCGGCGTTTAAACCCATCTTCTCTTCCTTTTTAAGTACCAATCGGCGGTTCCAGGACGTGTGGAATCGTGCCAGATCAGGTTGTGTATCAGGCCAGACTTGATAATCGATGTAGAAATAAAGAAGACTTGTCTTATCTGTATCATTGGTTACCGTGATTTTTACGCCGGTAGAGTACGGCATCTGAAACCAGCAGTTGAGCCCCAAATAGGAGGTCTGCAGAGGAAGCGAATTGAAATAGGCGCCGACGGCATGACCCAACCCGAAAAAATCCCCCAGCGGGCAAGACACGGACGGCGTTTTCTCCCCATCCCAGTACATACTCAATATCAGGCGCCGCAGATTAAAAGGAAGACTTGGATCATCTTCAAAAGTCGTCATCCAGATATGTTTGATGCAACCGGCGCCCGTAGTCTCCCCCAGCACAACGGTCTGCCCTGCGGGGATGAACCAGAGATCGGCATTACCGCCAGTCTTATCAAAAGAAGACCATCGCCTCGATTTTACATTGTTTCTGAGCTTGGGTAGGCTAGCCAGCGAAGTCATACCAATTTCCATATATTCCCCTCCTGAATGTTTATCGTATAATCAGTCTGGTCATTCATCGAAAGCGCCACATTTATCAACCATTACCTCGTTTACCGATCAATATCTGCCGTACAGTGGCCCAAAGTTGGCGCAGGCACGAAAATCAGCTCCCTGCGGCTCCATTGCCCCGAAAGCGCTCCAGATGTCCGGTCGGAATATACGCTCACTGGCAACATTATGCATTGAGACCGGTATGCGCAACATGGCTGCCACCGTAATCAGATCATGACCGATGTGTCCGTAACTTAATACTGCATGATTGGCTCCCCAGTCGTTCATCACAGAATAGACATCCCTAAAAGGACCATTGTCCGTTAACATAGGCACAAACCATGTTGTCGGCCAGGTGGGATCGGTCCGGTCGGTCAATATATTATGAATTTTTAATGGGAGATTTACGGTGTATCCTTCTGCAATCTGCATGACGGGTCCTAGTCCTTTTATCAGATTCATCCTGGACATGGTGACCGGCATCCCTCCGCGAGTTGTAAAGCCGGAGGAATACCCTCCACCCCTGAAATATTCCAACCTGGCCGGATACCAGCTTGTTGCTCTCAGGCATTCATCCTCGTCAGCTGGTGTAAGTTCCCAGTACGGCTTCATCACCGGCTGCCCATGCAGCGTCTGCCGACCCGTTCCGTCCAGACATGCCGAGCCTGAATTAATCAAATGAATGATGCCTCCCTCGGCCTTATCCTGTAGTTTGTAACCTGTCACACGTTTAACTGAATCCGGACTCCAATAGGTCCTGACATCTGCAAATACTTGAGCTCTACCGCTGATCAAGTGGCTGATAAGCATGGATGCACCGTTAAGAGCATCATTCTCAGTTGCCACGATATAAGGCTGCCGGATCCCATTCCAATCAAAGGATGAATTCAGGATTGCCTCCATGAAATCTCCATTAGGCAAATGGTCGGTCCACTGCCTCTGACCCTGAAACCCTGCAGCGATGGCGTTATGCCCGAGGGCCTCCTCACCATAGCCAATACTATTTAAATTAGGATTGCCCGCCATCAGGTCTCGCATGATGATCGCCATTTTAATGACAGTTTCCCAGTCATGCTCTTTTTGAGCCTTCCTCCTGCGAAGCCGCGGTGAGTTGTAGTCCCGACCTTCTTTACAGACCTTCTTTACCCAGGCAAGAGCGCGGACATATTCATCTTTGTCGTAAATCTCCTTATCGATCCTGCGAATAAACTCGGACATATCAATTGTCTGCACACGCATACCCAGGTAGCTTTCGAAAAAGGCCTGGTCGATGATTGAACCGGCTATGCCCATAGAAACACCGCCTACAGATAAATAGGATTTGCCCCGCATATGTGCCACAGCAAGTCCCGATCTGGCGAATCTGATGATCCTGTCCCTGACATCGGGGGGTATAGAGGCATCCGAAGCATCCTGCACTTCATGACCGTAAATACCGAAGGCGGGCAGGCCTTTCTGATTATAGCCCGCGAGAACTGCAGCAAGATAAACAGCGCCTGGACGTTCCGTACCGTTGAGGCCCCAGACAGCTTTGGGAATCAGAGCATCCATATCCATAGTCTCCGTTCCGTAACACCAACAGGGACTGACCGTGATGGTCAACCCCACTCCCTCAAGGGCAAATTTTTCGGCTGATTTAATAGCCTCAGCAGTTCCGCCGATGCAGGTATCGGCGATTACACTTTCAACGGGCAATCCATTAGCATATCGAAGGTTCTCATATATTAAGCCGGCGACCGCTTTCGCCATAGCCATTGTCTGGCCCTCCAGTGACTCTCTTATCCCTCCCCTTCTGCCATCAATGACCGGGCGAATGCCGACCTTCGGCATCCTGCAGGATAACCTATCTGCGTGCACATTCATTATTTTTGCTTTCATAGTTTGATATCATCCTCCAGCGAATTTAACCCCACGGTCAGCGAAGAGTTGTAAAATTACTCTCTTAAACTGCGCAGGAGCTTCATCACATCATTCTTCCCGTGGCCAAAATATTCAGTCAGACGCTTGTATTCAGCATATAGTTTGTTATAGATCTCCACATTACCTGCAATCGGACGATATACTTGTAGAACAGGCGCAGTAACGGAAACAATCGCCTCAGTATGAGAATCATAACCACCTTTGCTCTTGCCTGCTGATATTGCACCCAGAATTGCCGCTCCAAGGGCAGACGCATGCTGTTCCGTAGTCACGATAATATCACGGCCGATGACATCTGCATATACCTGCATTACAAACTGGTTTTTAGTAAGGCCTCCTCCCGCCATTATATCCCTGACCGGCACTCCTGAATGGATAAAGTTTTCGATGATGATTCTTGCGCCAAAAGCTGTTGACTCCACAATAGCCCGATAAACATCTTCGGGCTTGGTTGTAAGCGTATAGCCGATCAACATTCCACTCAAACTGGCATCCGAGGGGATAGAACGGTTGCCATTCCACCAGTCAAGCGCCAGCAGTCCACTCTGCCCCGGCCTCAGTATTGAGGCTTTCGCCGACATCAGATCATGAATAGACCTGCCGCTGCGCGCGGCTTCATCATGATATTCCGGCGGTATATGGTTTTTAACAAACCAGGCGAATGCATCGCCGACGGCTGCCTGGCCTGCTTCATAACCAAAGAGTCCGGGTACGATGCCATCTTCCACAACGCCAGATATGCCCGGCACCAGGACTTCTCGCTCAGACATCAGCATATGGCATGTGGACGTTCCCATAATCATGAACATAGTGGCCGGTTTCGCTAACCTGCAGCCCAATACCGCACTATGGGCATCAATAATCGCAGATGCTACGGATATTCCACACGGTAATCCAAGCCGTTTGCTCCATTTTGCATTAAGCTTGCCAGCCGGATTTCCGGGCACCACCATCGCCCCAGCCATTTTATGCGTGTAAAGGTCGACCAGCGCTGGATGCAGGGCAGATAAAAACTCCGTTGAAGGAAATCCGCCCTTCTTATTCCAGGTCGCTTTGTAACCGGCCCCGCAACTGTTGCGTACCAAGTCCCCGGTCAGTTGCCATATGATCCAATCACTACCTTCAACAATACGTTCAGCATCCCGATAAATTAAGGGAGACTCCTCCAACATCTGTAAAGTTTTCGGCATAACCCATTCTGAGCAAATTGCGCCGCCATAACGCTTTAACCATAGTTCGTCTCTTTCTGCCGCTAATTGGTTAATTCGCTCGCATTGAGACCAGGCAGAGTGATGCTTCCATAACTTGGCCCACGCATGTGGTTCCTCACGATATGTATCCAGGCAGCATAAGGGTGTGCCATCAGTTGTGGTGGGTAAAATTGTACAGGCGGTAAAGTCCACTCCTATACCAATGACCGATACGGGATCAATTTTGCTTTGCCGGATCACCCCTCTGGCAGTTTCCTCCATTGCTTCCAGCCAGTCAAAAGGATCCTGTAACGCCCAATCAGGGGGCAGCGGTTTACCGCTACCTGGTAAAGATCTGTCTATCACCCCGTGTGGATAGGCATATGCTGTCGTAGCAATAATCTGAGCTGTTTCCACGTCCAGCAACAAAGCACGTGCAGACTCCGTACCGAAATCAAATCCTACAGAATATCTTTTCACACACTGCCCCGTCTATTACAACAATAGTAAATGTAGTTTGCCATTTAATTGGTTAAACAGTTCCCGCCTTTTCCATTTCAGCCCGTTTCTGTAACTGGTTGCGCAATTCCTGAAGATCTTTGGGAGCCAGGTATGCGGAAATAGATATGAATATAAAACACGCGCTCCAGGCTACAATGCATATAAGTAAAATAGCATCTCTCAAGGATGAGTTTACAGCTATAATACCGGCTATGAGGGGAGCTGTTGAAGAACCCACCTGTTCGAAAAAGTTCTGCAGCGCATTAGCTGTACTGCGTACTTCCGGTAGTGTCATGTCATAGACGGTGGTTATCACGTTAGGTGAGGCCATAGGCATAAATAGACAAGTTAGCGCCAGTAGAGAGCCGAAAAGGAGAGGATCGCTATTGGGTACATTAATCGTCAAAACCATCAACATTAATGCGATGATAATACCTGCCGCACTCACCAGCAGCCGGCCTCTCTGATTTCGTTTAAAGAAATAGTCACCAATCAATCCCCCTACAGGAAAGCCCGCAGCAAGCACCAGCACAGCGACAACCATGATAATAAGTACCGTGTTAGGGTCATAACCTCTCTCTGCCTGCAAGTATCGGAAAAACCAGAAGGTTATTACCTGCCAGGGGAAAACACCCGCAAAGCAATTAAGGAATAGGAAAATGAGAGACCTTTTTTTAAATAATCCTAAAGCGGTTTCCCAGTTGAATTTATAGTCGCCTTTCTGATCGATGCCCTGTAGTTCCGGCTCTGTACTGCCTCTCTGTGGCTCCTTGACGCCAAAGAATATAATGATGGCCAGGACAAAGCCTACAGCGCCCGTGACATAAAAAACACCTCTCCAACCAATAACCCCACCTAGAGCTAATGCCAGCACCATGCCGACCAAGTAACCCAGCGGCTGGGCAATCTGCAGAAATCCCATGATCTTACCACGGACTTTTGGCTCAAAGTAGTCATTGGTTACATTGTATAAACCCGGGTAGCTCGAATCTGCAATTCCTGTTGATGAACGAGTCAACACAAATGCTGGAAACGTGCGTACTGTTGCGCTCAACCATGTTGTAGCGCCCCATATTAATGCTGCAAGTGCCAGCAGCTTTGTCCGTGCAAAACGATCATAGAGGTAACCCCACACCGGATATAGTACGGCAGCAACGATCAGTGCAGCGGAAAAAACCAGTCCCATCTGCGCTTCATTGATTTGAAACTCGTCCATTATGGGAGTGGTCAACGGTCCGATTACTAACCTCTCGGTCTGTTGAAAGAGAATAAAAGCAAAGAATGTTCCGAATACGAACCATGGATACTTAGATTTATTCATCTTCTCTCCATCCCCGATAGGCATTTTGAAATCTCCATGTACTACCTCCCATTCAAATTTGGACAAAGGCTTTAACAGGTCATTAAGCGTCTAGCAACCGCCATCTTTTTTCTTTCATTTTCGTAAAATGTTTATGTCTATCCCTTTCTCTGACCTTTTCCAGCTTTTGCCAGTAGCTAACATTAAAAACAATCTAAAGCATTAGCTACTTTGATGTAAACTACGAGTGGAGAAAAGACTTCCAGCGATCTTCAGATGCTGTAATTAATAATGACCATTGACCAGTTATTAGAGCTAGTCGTCTTGAAATGACACATGTGCCCCAGGCAAATCTAAGGTTTTTCATCGGCCAGGAATATTTTTTTCTATTGCTCCTTGACGATAGAAAACTTCAAAAATGATTGCTCAATAATTATGGTCCTCACCCACACATCCTATGCTTATCCCTGAGCCCGGTTGAATCGTATGATATATAATTATCGTTAGTGGAGGTGGATAACCATGGGATATATCTATTCTTTTCAGGATAAATGCGAGGATAAAACCCTTTTAGGAAATAAAGGCGCCAACCTGGTAACCATGACCAGGATCGGTCTGCCCGTCCCGCCCGGTTTCGTGGTTTCGGTCCAGGGTTACAACGAGTACAAGAAAACAGGCCGCCTGTCCGAGAAAGAGATAACCCAGGCCGTGACTGCGCTGGAGAAAGAAATCGGCGTAAAGCTCGGCAAGGGTCTTCAGGTTTCCGTCCGCTCTTCGGCGCCGGTCTCCATGCCCGGCATGATGGACACAGTCCTCAATATCAACAGTATGTCCGAGATGAGAGCGGCCATCCGGCGCATTTTCGAATCCTGGGACAACATACGCGCCATCGAATACCGCCGCCTCAACAACATCCCTTCTGACATCGGCACTGCCGCCATCGTACAGGCCATGGTCTTCGGCAACAAGGATGCTAAATCCGGAACGGGCGTCGTCTTCAGCCGCAATCCCAGTACAGGGGAGCATGGATTATTCGGCGAGTATATCCAGCGCGCGCAGGGGGAGGCTATTGTATCTGGATCCACAACCCCCGTACCCGTATCACAGCTTAAATCCATCCTGCCCAAAATGTATCGTGAGCTGGAGCAAAAAGTCGCCCTGCTCGAATCACATTTCCGAGATATGCAGGATGTCGAGTTCACCATTGAATCGGAGAAGCTGTATATCCTGCAAACCCGCTCAGGAAAAAGGAGTGGTCAGGCCGCGGTGAAAGTGGCTGTAGATATGGTACATGAGGACCGCATCACTGTAGAAGAAGCCATTTTACGCATCAAGGCCGACGATCTGCGGGCGCTGCTGCACAAGCATATTAAATCGGATCAACGTCACGAGTGTCTGACCACCGGGCTGGCGGCGGCCCCCGGCGCCGTGATCGGGCGTGTGGTGTTTACGGTGGACGACGCCTTGCTTCTGTCAAAGAAGAGTATCCCTTCCATTCTTGTCAGGCCCGAGACCAGCCCTGACGATATACAGGGCATAGCCGCCGCCGACGGCGTGCTTACCTCCCGGGGCGGGCTGACTTCCCATGCCGCCATCGTGACCAGGGCGATGGGCAAGCCCTGCGTTTGCGGCGCCGAAGACATCGAAATCGATCCCAAGAAGAAGGTCTTTACCTGCAAAGGGAAGACCGTCCGCCAGGGAGACACCATCACTATAGACGGCACAGCAGGCGCAGTTTATATCGGCACTGTTCCTCTCGAAGAAGGGGTCATGATCAAGGAGTTCAGCGAGCTTCTCACCTGGCTGGACGGCGCCAAGCGGCTGGGAGTCAGGGCCAATGCAGATACCCCGGACATGGTGGCACAGGCCATTAAACTGGGCGCTGAAGGCATCGGGCTCTGCCGCACAGAGAGGCAGTTCAATGGTCCGGAACGGCTCTCCGCCATCAGGGAATATATCCTGGCCGATACCGCTGCCCAGAAAGCCAGGGCGCTTCAGCACCTGAGCAAGCTACAGAAAGAGGATTTCCAGGTCCTCTTCAAGGAATTGAATGGACTTCCCATCATTATCAGGCTGCTCGACCTGCCGCTCCACGAGTTCCTGCCCTCCGAAACGGATACCACTGACGTCAGGACCAAACAAAGGATTGCGGAGCTCAAGGAGATAAATCCGATGCTGGGACACCGGGGTGTGCGTGTGGCGGTTACCAATCCCGAGATATACAGGATGCAGGTCGAGGCTGTCGAGGCAGCCAAGAAAGAGGTCCCGGCCGACGTATCGATTATGATTCCTCAGGTGATCACTTCACAGGAACTGATCATGATAAAGAAGAGCTGCACCGAGGGTTCCACCCTCAAGGTGGGGACCATGATGGAGACCGTCCGCGCCTGCATGAGGGCGGGGACGCTGGCCGAGGTGGCGGATTTTCTCTCCTTCGGTACTAACGACCTCACGCAGGCGGTTTATTCGTTCAGCCGCGAGGACGCCGAAAAGAAGTTCCTCTCCACTTACCTCGAGATCGGCATACTCGAAGACAATCCCTTCGAAATTATCGATATCAAGGGCGTCGGACGCCTGATGGAGACCGCCATTTTCTGGGCGCGCCGCGCGAAGAAGGATATTCCTATCGGCGTTTGCGGGGAGCAGGCGGGCGAGCCGACTTCGATCAAGTTTTTCCACGCCATCAACGTGGATTACGTGAGCTGCAGCCCGTTCAGGGTGCCTATCGCCAAACTGGTCGCCGCCCAGGCCGCCATCTCGCAGAAAGATTCGGCGGAAGCTGTTCTGTAATCAGCTCCCTGCTTTCTAGTCTGCCCGGTTAAGCATGTCCGATGGATAAATATATTTATGTTCGATTAAAGAAATTGAATGCATAACTACAATTTTATTCTGTCATTGTTCAATACTATCGGTAATACATGTACCGGACGTTTGCATTTTCCGCGAAACAGAGTCGGAAAGGAATTCATTATAGACGAGGAGAAATGGATCATCTTCCGCGAGGCCGTCGTCGACCCGCATAAAGGCCAGCCTGAGAAACCGGGGGCGATCTTTATACCCAGGTTTCACGTAGCCAACATGTCTGTTCGTCAGAACATGATATTTTCTTTGTTACCGATGTGCCTGATACTCGGACTTCCTGGTTTTCGTTCCAAGCTCTGGATGTATAATCCAATAAATGGTGATTCCGCGGGTTATTATGAATGGGATACGATAGAGGATGCCCAAAACTACAGTCAATCGCAAGCGATGCGCTTTATGTCCAACCGCTCCGTGCCGGGCTCGGTGTCCTTTAAGGTTATCCCTGTTCGGGATTAATTCTACCTTCCGCAAGGGCCTGCTTGAATATACCAATGGACTCCGCCACACCCTGGACGAGCGGAGTTACATACAGGGTGCCCAAAACTTTGATAAGAGGCGCGTTGTCGATCTCGGCAGGGAAGGGCAACGGTATGTCTTCGTATGTAATGGAGCCCTTCGATGACGGCTCTGCTACCTCTATGGCATCTATTACAGCCTGCATACCGACGGTTTCCCCTCCCAGGTTGAATACCTCGGCACCCTTGAAATCTACACGGGCTGCGTCGATATAGGCCCTGGCCGTGTCGTCAGCATACTGGAATCCGAATCGTCCCCCGTATGAAATACGGTAAGGCTTGCCCGCCGCCACCGCCAGCATGGCCTTGGTGGGAGTCGACGTCATCCCCTGGTCCCTGCCAGGCCCATACACTACATAGGGACGAATTCCGATACTGGAAATGCCGCCATCCATCCAGTAAACGCGCGCCGTCCCCTCGTTGGCCTGCTTATAAACACCGTAGTGCGACCGCGGGCGAAGCGGTGCATCGTGCGGCAGCGGCCCGTCGGGATATTCGTCAGCCGGGCCGTATACAGCCGTGCTGCTGGCATAGACCAGGCTACGGATGCCGCAGCGTCCGGCAGCCTCGAATATATTGACCGTTCCCCCGACATTGACCGCAGCGCCCAGCGACGGATCGGCCTTGCAGAAGGGGAACTGCATGGCAGCCAGGTGGATGATATGCGTGATTTTATGCCCCTTAAGAATGCGCTCGATGATTTCCAGATCGGTGATATCGCCGCCAACGAATTCAACAGCGGACATCTCTTTTTCGCTCATTATCAGCTTCAAACGGTGCAGCGAGCCGGACCTGACCAGTGCGCAGGTGTAGGCTCCATCACGTACCAGGTTGCGCACTGTCCACGCACCAATGCACCCGGTAGCTCCCGTGACCAGGAACCGTTCCTTCATTTCGCCACCCAGCCGCAGTCGACCAGGAGATCACTGCCGGTTATGAACGACGCTGCGTCGCCGGCCAGGAAATATATCGACTCGGCGATCTCGGATGGATCGGCCCAGCGTTTGAAGGCCTGCTCACCCTCCCTCAGCTTCTTGACCTCTTTGTAGGACTTCCCTGTTTTGGCCGATTCTATCTTGATATCGCTCCTCAGCATGGGCGTATCCACAGAGCCCGGGCTGACAGAGTTCACCCGTATATTCCACGGGGCCAGCTCCCAGGCCAGCGCCCGGGTAAGCGCTATTATGGCTCCCTTGGTCGCGCCATAGAGAGCGTGATCGATCTGACCCACGTGACCTGAGACCGAGCCCATATTCACGATAGAGCCGCTCTTTTGCTTCTTCATGAAAGGTATCACGTGTTTGCAGAAGAGGAAGATGCCCCCCAGGTTGACGTCCACGACACGCTGGTATTCCTCCCAGCGGATCTCCTCCAGGGGACGTACCAACACGATGCCGGCGTTGTTGTTGAGCACATCTATGCGGCCGTACATCTTAATTATTTTTTCCACAGAGGCGACAACGTCTTTTTCGCTTGCCACGTCACATTTCCAGAAAACGCAGTCACCGCCATCGGCTTTGATCTCATCACTGACCTGTTTGCCACGTTCGGATACATCCAGCATGACTACAGTGTAGCCTTTGCGGGAGAATAAACGCGCTACAGCCTCACCTATCCCGTTGGCGGCGCCGGTTACAACTGCAACCTGTTTTCTTGATTTACTCATCGTTTTATCTCCTGTTAAGCCCTAATATCCTGCGTGCCTGCTTCACGCTGGCGACAGGCCGTCCCAGCGACCGTGAGATCGAGGCTATCTCCTCCACCAGCTCGTGCGTCTTTGCCAGCTTACCTGACCGCGTATAACAATAATCTTCGGTCCCCACGCGAACGTGGTCTCCTTCGAGGATGGCTGCCGCAAGTATCTTCATCTGGTCCTGATGCATGATGCTCACCACAACCGCACACCCGGGCGGCAACAGCCGGCGACGATAGAGATATTCCTCGACGGTTGGTGGCGACCAGGTGCCTCCCGGCCATCCGAAAAAGAGCGTGGTTATATAGGGGATGCTGAGTAGCTTTTTGTTGATCAGATAGTTCAGGTTCCAGATGGATCCCGCGTGCCATACCTCGAACTCGGGGGCAACGTGATGCTTTTTACAGAGCCTGGCATATTTCTCCAACTCCTGCTTGGAATGTAGCTTGAGGCAGTCGACCTCGGCGAAGGCCTCATCGTGGTGGTTGAGTATTATGGAGAGCATATCTGATTTCTGTCTGAAGCAATCAAGACGATCTTTTATGTCGAGGCTGGACATGCCGCTCTGGATTATAATGTCACAGGAAGCGTGTACAGCACGGATGACCGCGGTCCACTGCCCCTCAGCATGCGTATGCAGCACGGAGGCGCCTTTTTCCAGGCAACGTTTTGCCTCCTGCGCTATCGCCTGCGGGGTCCGGGGATAGTCCACCGAGGGCTTGAGCCAGCAGGTATTCGGTGTGGCAACTATGATAAGCGGATCCATAATACTCTCCTTATTCCGGGTATCAGATTCGCGATGCCTTCCAACTACAAACTAATAATCTGCTTATCCAGCGTTGTTATCTTGCGAAGACCCTTCTCGGTGACCACGTAGCAGTCCTCCACGCCGATAAGCACCTTGCCGAAGGATTCCCAGGCCTCGATCTCAAACACCATGTTCTTCTCAAACGGCCTGTCCAGCACCTGCAGGGGACCGAAGAGGTGCTGCTCCTCACACTCCAGACCGATGCTGTGTCCTATGGCCATGGTCAATCCCTCGGGCTTCAGCTTTTTATAGAAAGCATCGGCTTCAGCATTCAGCTGCCTGATATTCACACCTGGCCTGGCGTTTTTCTCGTAATACTCCTGCAGCACGATAAGGCGATCGATGATCTCATTCGCTTCGCCCGGCACCGGGCCGATGACGGCGTGACGGTTGACGTCGGAGACATATCCCTTGTAAGTTGCTCCAAAATCGAAACGACAGATATCGCCCTTCCTCACCACGGTACCGATGCCCGGCGCCTCGGGATCCGACTCCCCGATGCTCAGTGTGAGATGGTCCCACACCTCGGCGCCCTCCTCTATAATCGTCTTTCTAGCCAGCAGCAGGAAATCATTATCGGTCATGCCTTCCCTGGTCGCCTTGATACAGGCGGTGACAGCCTTTTCCGTAATCTGCGTGGCCTTTTCGATCAGCTTGATCTCCTCATCGGTCTTGATCAAACGCATCTCCAGCAGCACATCATCCGCCGTTACGACTTCGGCGGCGGGATTCTTCTGGGCCAGGTAGTCAAGCAGGTATTTGGGAGCAAATGATTCAACGCCGATACGTTTGCCTTCCAGCCCCCATTTCTTGATCTTGGTCATAACCCCGCGAGCGGTCTCTTTCTGGCCGATGGTACCCTTGTGGTCGGCTATCCACGAGAACTTGTCCACGCTCTGAAACAGGTCCCAGTTGAACAGCGCCGAACCGCCGTCACGGTTGACCATCACAACATTGGGATACTGGTTGCTCAAAGCGAACAGAATGGGGTTGGGGCTGGCATGCAGAATGGGCATACCGCTGGTATAAAAAACATTGACGGGCGAAGTAACGACCATCAATTCCAGGTCGTGCTTATTAAGTAGCTGTTCCATCCTTTTTCGATCGAAACCCACCGCTTTCACTCGTTTCACCTCCGGAAGGTTCTTATTAATAGGGATATGCTCCGCAAGTTTATGTAAAATACTCACAGTGCCTGCCTTCTTCTCGATGGCAGCCAGGTCCGCGCGGGTCACGGCCTTGCCGGACTGGGCCGACAGGTATCCCATCAGTACCGCGGTAATTGCGCTCTTGGCCTGTTCGGGAGTGAAGCCCGGCTCTCTGTTTTCCAGTATACACTGGGCGAAATATTCGTCTTCGCAGCGCATTGAGATATTGTAATACGAGGGAAATGGACCATGTTCTATATCGGGCTCGAACCACTGGTTCTTATTCTCACCCATAGCATCGTGGCTGGAATAGATACGCACGGCATTCTCCCACATATGATTCTCTAAAATCGTCCCTTTGCTGCCATATATCTCCAGGCTGTTGAAGGCCGGCGTTACCTGGGTAAAGCTAACTACGACTTCACCCACAGGTCCCTTGCTGAAGCGGACCATGGCCACGGCGTTGTCCTCTGCTTTCTCGGGCAGATTTGTGGCCTGCTTGGAGAGCGTCACATAGATGGATTCCACCCGGTCGTCGAGGATCCATTCGAGGGTGGCGAATTTATGCGCTCCCATATCCATAAAAGCACCGCCGCCGGATTTTATCGGATCTCCCTTCCAGGAATTCGGCTGGCTCATACCCTCGATTTCGCTAACACCTTCATAGGCCCTGACCAGGTGGACATCGCCGATCAAGCCCTGCTGAATGGCATCGTGTATATACTGGTGTGCCGGAAGAAAGCGGTGGTTCTCTGCGATCATGAACTTCACTCCCGCTTCCCTGGCGGCCTTTATCATGCGGTCGCAATCTTCGGTTGTTGTGGCCATTGGCTTTTCACACAGAATGTGCTTGCCTGCAGCTGCAGCCCGCGCTACCAGATCGGCATGATGGATATGCGGCACCATGATCAGCACCGCATCTATGTCGCTTTTAAGGAATTGGTCCAGGTCGGTGAAAGCCTGCATCTTGTTGGCCCTGTACCGTCGGGCTACCTTTTCAGCGTGCTTCTGGTTTTTATCGAATACCGCCACAAATTTCAGATATGGTGAGTCCTCGCAGGCGGACCTGTGGAAATCCCAGACCGATCCTGCTCCGATGATGCCGAATTTGACGTATTTACCTTTCGTGTCTTTGCCAGCCTTGCGCTGGGATGCAGGCTTTTTTTGAGATTCTCCAGTGGCGCGGCCTCCCGTGGCAGGCGCCTGGCCCGGCTCCAAATCCAAGTCCTCACGTACCATGTCAACCAGGGTACGGAACTTGATCGCGTCGGGCAGGCTCCCATCCACCTTGAGGTCACCGTTCATGTATGCCACGGTGGCATCAACCTGCCCCGTGAAAACGCCGGTGCCCAGCCCGGCATCCATCTCCAGAATTATATCGGGAGCCTCAATATCACCCTCTCCCATCTCGAAACTTCCATTCTGTATGTTCAACCAGAAATCGGGATATCCGGACAATTTAAACTGGAACTTTCGGTTGAATCCCCTCACCTCGTCTTTGGTTTCATCAATGTTGTTGGCGACCTGTGTGAAAAGCGTTAGGAAATCCTGAAGGCTCTTTAATCCGAAGGTTCCGCCTTCAACTTCCTCCAGCATCCGCTGCTTCAAACCCTCATCGATTGACTGTTTACTATCTACCTTCCAGCCCATAATGCTTCCCCGGTTACCTCCTTATGCAAATATATAGTTAACTGCTCATTAGCTATGACCAGGCAGTGCCTCCCCATTATGCATACGCCTACAATGATATGCAACCAGCCACGTCTTATTCAACATGGATTTTCCTGGCGCTTGAAATCTTCATTCCGCAGATATGCTGACGCCATCTGCAATCCCACATTAATACAGTCCGGGTGTTTCCTGATTGATCTCTAAATACTGACCAGTAGTCAGATTCATACCCGGGCCCATCATTTAATATTTCTTACCGTTCTTTTTATTATCGACGTGATGTGATACCCGGTTTTGTATCAATGCTTTGATGAGGCCGATGCTTGACAGACTGGATAAACCGGACCTCCCATGTTAGGTCGAGACGCATTCATTAAGGAATGTGGCTTTCTACCTGCACTTAGGGTTCAAGGCCGTCCATGAGATTAATCTGCCGCCTATACCGCATCCCTTCTGTGCCCTTTTGAAGCAATAGAAATGCAGATATACCACGTAACAGGCGAGTTAACTCTTGAGAGCGTGTACCTTAATACTTTGTATAGATTTGCGCAGTTTTTTTAGATCGGACTTGTCGACGCTGAAATCATTTATCATGGACTTGATGATTTCTTCCCCCAGGGAGAAATCCTCCGGTATCGAAATTTCACCCACCACTTTAACGTCCTTAAAGCCTGCCCGGCTTATGGCATCGAGGTAGTCTCCCTTTTTGGAGGCCCCTGCCACGCAGCCGACATATGCAGCAACGGAATCCATGATATTTTTAGGAAGTTCTTCGAGCAGCACAATATCTGAGACCATCAACCTTCCTCCCGGTTTCAACACACGAAATGCCTCCTGAAAGACCCTGTCCTTTTGCGGTGAAAGGTTGATGACACAGTTGGAAATGATAACATCGACAGACGAGTCTGCGACCGGCAGATTCTCGATCTCTCCCAATCTGAACTCCACGTTCTGGAATCCGCCCTTGCTCTTGTTTTCCCTGGCCTTCTGCAGCATCTCGGGCGTCATATCCACGCCGATAACTTTGCCTGATTGACCTACCCTGGCGGCCGCCAGAAAGCAATCAAAGCCGGGACCCGATCCGAGGTCGAGCACAACTTCCCCTTCTTTCAACGATGCCAGCGCCACGGGATTACCGCACCCCAATCCGAGGTTGGCGCCCTCAGGGACCGAGCTAATTTCTGCCTCTGAATAACCTATACTTTTGCTATAATCCGTGGCCAGGTCCGTCGGCGAGCAGCATGAGCTGGCCCCGGCGCCGCAGCAACTGCTTGCTGTGCTCGCAACCTTGGCATATCGTTCTCTAACTGCCTGTTTTATCTCATTATCATTCATCACTTTGCTCCTTAATACTACTTGACTACGTCATTCATTAAAGGACCAAGTATACCTTTTACCATACCTGCTACGGTTTCAGCTCTGATTAGTATGGTGCAGCATACTTCCCCATGCTGTTTCAGGCTGACAACAGCTAATTTGTCTCCAGCGCGTATGCCTGCCTTTTCACGCACTTCCTTGGGCAATACCATTTGCCCTCTATCATCAACGCTGACTACAGCGTCGACCTGGAAACCATCTACTACATCAGATGCGCAGCAATTTTCTAATTTCACCTTTGATTCCGCCATGGATATCTCTCACGCCAATCAGATCAATCTCCTATTCTGCGGGAATTATCTGATTATTCAGTATAATCAGAATGTTACAATATTTATGGCATGCTGTCAAAATAGCTACAATCGACTGTTTTTGTAGAAGGGGGGGGGCTTATTCGATAACAGCGGAGGGATGAAGCTGGAAGGGATGAATGCGCAGGTAATGTGAGTAGAGGTAGGGGTAGTTGGATTTCAAATGCTGCATATAGCCCAGCCATTGAACTATAAGATTCCTGTAAGCGCGCTTGATATCTTCATTTATATGGGCGGCATCCTTGGATGTTAAACCGGTCAGCGACGGCCTGGATTCAAGCTCCTCTGTCAGATGAAATACCGACAGCAACAGATCGGAAAAACTTTCGTGCTCCAGCACATTGGGATTCTCGATGAGCGTTAGCATGAACGCCCTTTTTTTCAGTAAAAATTCCGAGAGCCCCGGTATATCCATCCCGTCAAAACCAATCGAGGTGTTTTTTTCCACGAATTGCCGGGCTCTTTTGAAATCGATTTCCTTCCAGCTGGCGTTCACGTCCAGGTTCTCGATAATCAGGTCCTTCTGTGGGGTTGCGTTCAAGAGCATGGAAGCAAGGGGATTGCCAACCTCGGAAAAGAATGCGCTGATGACCATGTTCAACTTACTGATCTTTTCGTCGGTTTCACGGCGGCTCAATATCCGCTCCACCACGATGCCGACCAGCAGTACTTCCAGTGGCAGGAATGCCAGATCACCCACCATGTAAATAAATATATGGTGCGTATCATGGAAAATCAGGTAATGCACAAAGTACATGCTCACCGATACTGCTACAAGTATCAGAGCGATCCAGATCAAGCCGTACTGCTTTTTCACTCAGTCTTTTTCTCTACAAGCATTGCCGGGGTACCATCATAAATTATCTCATTCTCAGCCCTATCAGTATATGATATCGGTCACCCTGTTACTTCGTCGGGCCTGACCTCTCTGCCTGTCTTGGCTGATTGCAGGGCCGCCAGGTCGATTTGCAGTACGGCCTTGCCCGTCGGGCCGTCCAGTATGGGGTCTCCCCCTTTTCTTAATACATCGATCAGATGCCGGGTGCAGTCGATGAATCCGTGCGTCCAGTCTACCCTGTCGACCGGTACCGGGGTTGTCTTCCCATCCTTAAACATCATAAGCTCCGGCAGGTCAATGGTCCTGGCAGTATAACGGTTGATGAAGATTATGCCTTTGTCGCCGATTATCTCAATCCTGTCGTCGTCAACATAATAATCAGTAGTAATCTGTGTGTTAGGCGTATGCTCCACATCGAATACTCCATAGCGCCTCGGGGCCTTGAACTGGAACATGATAGTAGCAGGTGCATCTATATTAACACCGGGCAGTATTTCCGTGTGGTCGATCCATGCTTTCACCCTCTCCACCGGGCCCATTAAATAGTATGCAAGCGAGAAAAGATGATAGCCGTGGTCGAACACAAGGGGGCCACCCCCGCATTGTTCCTCGTTGAAGCGCCAGATCCAGGCGTCCATGGGAACTTCCCAGCCGCACTCGGTGGCGCCGGTACTCACATGCATGCGCAGCATCTGCGGCTCGCCAATCTCGCCTGCCATCAGCATTTTCTTCGCCTGCACGGCAGGCGGGTAGAAGACGAAGGTCTCATATACGCGCAGCATCACGCCGGCCTTTTTCGCCGCATCAATCATGCGATCGGCCTCGGAAACACAGTTGGACATAGGTTTCTGTACGCTGACATGCTTTCCCGCGCGGCAGGCCTCCACCGCCATATCGCCATGAAGATGGTGAGGCAGGAGAAGCTCTACCAGGTCTACATCGGGATCTGCGAGAACCTTCGCGTATTCGGTGTATATCTTTTCAACTCCCCATTGACGGGCCCGTTTATCAGCCGTCTCCTTGTTCAGGTCGCAAACAGCCACGATACGGGCATCAGCCATGCCCTGATAGCCTAATTGATGCAGATCTGAAATACGTCCACACCCTACGATTGCAACACCGACCGGTTTCATACTCTCCTCCTCTCAGGCCGTCAGCCCTTTAACCTGTTTTTCAATGTACTTATTATCACCCTGTCAATACCCGGCCGGGATTCCAAGAGTTTTATCAGGCCCGGATAGGCGGCGACCGGCGAAACAACCTCGCCGGGTAACCTGGTAAGTATCTCCGTCATTTCGTGGTGTGTTATCCGATTCAACCTGCCAAGCAGTTCTCGTGACTCTCTTTGAGGCCCTTTTCTGTGGGCCGGATATCCTGAACCGGGCTGAACGCAAAACAACTTCTCAAATATGAACTTTAGATTAGCCTCGCCTGCCCAGCCGTACCCCTGTTTAAGCATAAGCGAAATGCAGTTTCCGCCATTTATCTGCGTGAACAGCCAGGCGTCGAGGGGCGTGAGTATATGCCCGCAGGTGACACCCGGATATTGCATGACTGAGTTGAGGAAACCCTGCCCGGTTCCACACCCACCTACAACAAAATCCACCGTCCCTGCGTTGAGCAATACGGCAGCCATCAACCCCGTGTGTATATAGGAGAGTTCGGGCTTCTCTCCGCTCTTCTTCATACCGGCGTTGACTACATCGTGCCCAAGCCCATCCAGAGCAGCCAGTATATCGGCGTTACGGTCCGCTGCGCTGGTCTCGTTTATTACCGCTATACGCATTTCACCTTTACCTCACGACTTTTTCCTGCCGATCAGGGAAATAGCTGCATTAACGATGTCGGATACGCCCATGCTGTAGGCGTCCATAATCGATTCCGGGTCAGGTCCCGTGCGGGCGAATGTGTCTTTTATCCCCACTCTGTACAGAGGGACGGGCCGGACAGCCAGCGCTTCAGCCACAGCCGAGCCGAGGCCGCCGATCACAGTGTGCTCCTCGGCCGTTACAATGGCGCCCGTATCATCTGCTGCCTGCAATATTAATTCCACATCAAGCGGCTTGATGGTATGCATCTCGATAACGCGCGCCTGTACCCCTTTGGAGGCCAGCGCATCGGCCGCCTGCATGCTGCGGCCGGTCATTGAGCCACATGCAACGATGGTTAAGTCCTTCCCCTGCCTGCGCACTATGCCTTTTCCGATGGATAGTGCCTCGCCCGAGCTGGATACGGGCAAGGTGGCGGCGCGGTTAAGCCTGAAGTATACAGGACCATCGAATTCCGCAATCAGGGGCACGAAAGTGGCTGCCTCATTGCCGTCGGCGGGTACGATAACCGTCATCTCAGGTAATGAGCGCATGATAGCTATGTCGCTGATGGCATGGTGCGTGGGACCATCCTTGAAATCGGACACGCCCGCATAGCTGGAGGCGATCTTGACATTGGTCCTGGCGTAGCAAACACAGGTGCGCACCTGTTCCAGAGCGCGTAGCGACGCCAGCGCTGCGAATGCGTTGGCGAAGGGGACCATGCCGGCCAGGGCCAGACCAACGGCAGCATCGATCATGCAGGGCTCGGCGATGCCGAAGTTGAAAAAGCGATCGGGGAAGCGTTTCTCGAAGAAACTGGACAGTGTAGAGGAAGCTGTATCTACATCCAGCGCTACTACCTTTGGATGAACTGCGCCGTATTCTGCCAGTGCGCGCCCGTAGGCCTCTCTCATGGCCAGGTTCGCCATAGTTAACTGCCCTCCCCGGACAGCTCAGCCATAGCTGCCGAGTACTGTTCTTTGTCAGGCGGTATCCCGTGCCACTGCGCCTTGTTCTCCATAAAAGATACACCCTTGCCCTTGACCGTGCGGGCTATGATGACTACAGGCCTGCGCGTTATGCTTACGGCTTCCTCAAGCGCACTCAATATCTGTATCATATCGTGACCGTCGATGGATATTACCTCCCAGCGGAAGGAGCGCCACTTGTCGGCGAAAGGCTCCATCGGCATGATGTCGTGTACAGCCCCATCGAGCTGTACATCGTTGTAATCCACGATGGCCGTCAGATTGCCCGGGTTGAACTTGGCGCAGGCGTTTGCGCCCTCCCAGACGATGCCTCCCTGGCATTCTCCGTCGCCCAGCAACACATAGGTGTGATAGTCCCTTTTCTGCAGACGAGCCCCCAGCGACAGGCCAAGCCCGATGGCGATGCCATGCCCCAGGATACCGCTGGTCATATCCACACCGGGTGTCTTCAGACGGTCGGGATGCCCCTGCAGCTGGCATGACAGCTCACCCCAGTGCTCCAGATCCGATTCTGCAAAGTAGCCGCGGCGCGCCAGGGCGGAGTATAACAGAGCCGAGGCATGCCCCTTGCTGAGGATGAAGCGGTCCCTGTCCTCCCAGTCCGGCCTTTTGGGATCGATACGAAGCACCTTGAAATACAATGCGGCCACGATATCAGCCGCCGAAAGACATCCGCCCGGATGGCCGGCCTGACGTCGGTAGATCATGGTCAGGCTCTGCCTGCGCAGGTAATTGGCCTGCGCTTTTAGATCGGTTATCAATTCGTTATCGAAGTTTTTCATCATATATCACTGTATTTATAACCCGATATCATGCCGCAGTGCCTGCGTGCTTTCACACCAGTTCCCCACGTTCCAGCGTCCGTACACGCCCATGCCGCCCAGCTCATTTTCGCCAAAGTAAACGGGCACGTATATCAGGGACAACCCGTCATATTCATACGCCCTGTCCAGAGCGGTCCGTAGTCTCTCGGGTGAAGAACCTCCATCAAGCGCGAGGACTCCTTTTATAGACGCCGCCCACTTCAAGTAATCGACTTCAACCAAATCGCTGGTGGCGAACTCATGGCCGTACTGCGCGACCTGTAAGCCGGTGATAGCAGCCATCCTGCGATTGTCCAATAACAGGATACACCCGCGCGCACCATGCTGGACGCCGTCGATCAATACCTGCGGGTTCATGGTGAAAGAGCCGTCACCCGAAAAGGCAAGACCGAAAAACTTACTGTCCGCCGCGGCAGTGGAAAGCAGAGCGGATACGGCGAATCCCATATAGCTGGCGCCCGTATCCGTCAGGGTATGTCCGGGGGCTTCGTCTTCAACGATCTGGAAGCCATTAGCCTGCACGTCGCCGGCATCAAATATCTTTACGACATCCTTTTTGCCCCTGGCCCAGTCGTCCGCTGTCTTGATAACTGCCGGCTGCGTAAGCACCTCTTTCTTCCATACGTCGTCGTAAAGCAGCGGATGCTCATATCGCTGCTGCTTGAATTTATCCCACTCGGCGCGCCTGGCGCCGCAGGAGCTCAACCACTCCGACGGTTTGCCCTTTGTTTTAGGCGGGCCCTGGCGCAGCTCCTTTAACAGCCTTTGCAACGTGAGACGTATATCGCCGATCATAGCGACGGAGCTGCCGTATTGCTCATCACTGTTGTAGTTGACGGCAGCCTCGATCTCAGCGTTGATATTGATAACCTGTTTTACACGTAGATAGGCGGTGCGCGAGCAGTCCGACTGGCATACGAAGCGTGTCCCGACGGCCAGCAGCAGGTCTGCGTTCTCCATCGCATAGTTGCCGCATAATGTGCCCTTGGAACCACCCACAGTCATATTGCGAGGATTGCTGTACGGCACTACACCGCTGGCAAGAGGAGAAACCACAGCCACGCCGTCGCAAAGCTCCAGCAGCTCGCTGATTTCCCGTTCAGCGCCGCGTGCGCCCCCTCCCACACGTACGATTACACGCTTCGCTTCCCTTAGTCTGTGTGCAGCGACCGGGAAATCTCCTTCTGCAGCTCCTATCGAGATGGAAATCTTCTGAGGCAACTCGTTGAGCGCAAATTGCTTGAGCACGGCAGCCTGGGTGTTCATAGGCAGCAGCAGGAAGAACGGACCCGCGCGGTAGGGATGATCAACAACGGCCTGACCACGCCTTAGCGCGGTGGAAACCGCCATCGGAGTGTGTAGAGTATAGGCATGGCCCATGGTGGAACATAGCCGCAGGAAAAGGCCCTGCTCGTACTTGGGTATCTGCTGCATGTTGAATCCCTCGTCCTCGGTTGTCTCATCACCGAACAGGTACCAGACCCCGATACCATCGGATGAGGGCACAAGCGAGGCGGCCATGGCCTGAAGAGCTCCCGGGCCGATGGATGTTATGACCGCTGATTTTTTCCCGGTGGCCCAGCGCAGGGCTGCCGCCGCGTGCGACGCCTCAACCTCATTACGTACATTAAGCACCCTGACTAATCCGGCCCCTTGATATACGCGCAGCACCTCGGCCACGTCTGTACTACCATGGCCGAATACTGCGAAATAGGTGCGTACCTCCTGCCTTAACAACCCCAGCACTATCGCCTCGGAGAGCGTCAGGTCATGCCGGCGCTGGTAGCCAGCGCTGGTCTGCGCGGCGTCCAGGCTGCCGTGTTTGACTATAGCCGCCACACGTTCCTGGCGCGACGTGGCTATCTGATCATAAATCACGCTCTACACCTTCTCCTCGATTAAACTCAACTTGCTAGAATTTACGTGTCCATTCCTTCGGCCATCGTTCGGCAACAACCTTTTTCTGCGTGAAAAACTCCAGGGCATCCAGGCTCTGTCCATGCAGGTCACCGAAGAAGCTGTCTTTCCACCCGCTGAACGGAAAAAAGGCCATGGGCGCCGCTATACCGATGTTAATGCCCATGTTGCCGACCTCAACCTCATAGCGGAATTTACGAGCCGCTGCGCCGCTGTCCGTAAATATGCAAGCCATATTCCCGTAGCGGCTGCTGTTTATAAGTTCTATCGCCTGGTCGATATTATCAACGTTTATCAATCCCAGTACCGGACCGAATATCTCGGTGGTGGCTACCTCGCCTTTGGGCTGCAGACCGTCCAGAACTGTGGGACCTACAAAGCTGCCCTGCTCGTAACCCTTGATAACGGCCCCCCTGCCATCGGCGAGAACGCGCGCACCTTCTTTTTCGCCCTGCCCAATAAGGTGTTCTATCCTGGCCTTGCTCTGCTGCGTGATAACCGGCCCCATCTGCGTATTTTTATCCAGGCCGTACCCCACCACCCTTGTCCTGGCCATATCCACAATAGCTTTTGTGAAAGGGCCTTTCGCCTCTCCCACGGCTATAACCAACGATCCTGCCAGGCAGCGCTGGCCGGCACAGCCGAATGCGCTGTCGGCCGTTATACGCGCCGCCATCTCCATATCTGCATCGGGCATAATTACTATCGGATTCTTGGCGCCACCCTGGCACTGGGCTCTCTTGCCGGCAGCCGTGGAACGGCTGTACACGTATTTAGCCACGGGCGTAGAACCCACAAAGCTCACGGCACGAACGGCAGGATTATCCAGCAGACAATCCACAACATCTTTAGCCCCGTTAACGAGATTGAGCACACCCGGAGGGAATCCGGCCTGCTCCATCAGGCCAAATATTTTTTGCAGCGTACAGGGCACCTTCTCAGACGGCTTGACCACATAGGTATTGCCGCAGGCAATGGCATATGGTAAAAACCAGAATGGCACCATGCCCGGAAAATTGAAGGGGGCGATCACTGCACACACGCCCACAGGCTGCCTGATCATGACCTCGTCGATCCCCCGCGCTATGTCTTCCGAGTTGTAACCCTGCATCAACTGAGGAATGCCGCAGGCGGATTCAACGTTCTCGATCAGGCGGCGTGTTTCACCACGCGCCTCCTCCAGAGTCTTGCCGCACTCCATAGTTATCATGCGTGAGAGGTCCTCAAAATTATCTTCCAGGAGGTTTTTCAACTTGAACAGGTACTGTACACGCTCCGTTGCCGGAGTTCTGCGCCAGGAAGGCAAAGCCCCGGCGGCAGCATCCACCGTGTTCTTTACCTCTTCAGCGGTGGAGAGCCGCACCTGTCCCAACACCTCTCCTGTAGCAGGATTTATTACATCCTGTATCTCCCCTGATTTAGACGACAGCCACTTCCCTCCGATGTAATTCAGTATGTCCATCGTGCCTTTCATATGAGTAATCCTCCGGATATGCAGTTAAGTCGTATACCTGTTAACTGACTATGTATCGCTAACATATTTCCTCTGCGTATCGATCTTCCGCATCCACAGCCTTATCAAAATGTCCAGACAATTATACATCACCGCCTGACTTTATTCCCGCATTCCCGCTTTCATTACATGCCCCCTTATGATAATATATGCGTAACGACAGAGCGTTCGGTCTGTGGGATGAGAAAAGTACGCACGTTCAGCCATGATACGGAGCTGGTTAAGCAGCGGCGTAACCATATCGTCAAGGTAGCCACCGAACTGATTGCCAGCAGGGGTTATAACAACATCAGCACCCGCGAGCTGGCGGCGGCGCTGGGAATGAGCACTGGCGGCCTTTATCACTACATAGGATCAAAGCAGGATATCCTGTATTTGATTATTAACTTTGCCTCCGACCTTACCAGCCAAACGATGGGACGTTTTGATGAACGGATGCAGAACGAAACGCCCTCCCTGCAGCTTATTAAATCGATAGAAGTTTACCTGGACATCGTGGAGACCTATCGTGATTTCCATAACTTCGTCAACCATATCATGCTGTCACTGACCGTAAGCGAAAGACGCATAGTCTACGAGGCTGAGTCTAGGGTTGTGGAATATTTTGAGAAGCTGATACTGCGTGGAATTGAACTGGGTGAGTTTTCCACCGACGATGCCAGGCTGGCAGCGCATAATATCGTAGCCATGGCCAACGCCTGGGCCAACCGCGGGTGGTATCTGAAAAAATACTATACCCTCGATAGTTATACCAGAGAACAGGTTAAACTGGTCCTCACACAGCTTGAAAAATCGAAACTGCGGAAATAATTAATAAACGGAATAGGAGGAAACATGACGACAGGCAGTAAACCCGGCACAAAAACCCTCAGCACCAAGAAGCAGTTCGTCGACAGGCTGAGCAAGATGCGCCGTAACGTGTATTTCGACGGCCATCTGATCGACCGCACCGATGAGCTGCAGATGAACACCATCAACATTATCGGATCGACCTACGATTTCGCCCAGGACCCCAGGTTCCAGGACCTTGTCCTGGCCAAGAGCCACATAACCGGCAATACCATCAACCGCTTCACGCATATTCACCAGAGCAAGGAGGACCTGCATAAGAAGCAGGACATGACCCGCGCGCTCTGCCAGCAGGTTGGCGGCTGTATACAGCGCTGTATGGGCATTGACGGGTCCAATGCATGTAACGCCATATCGTTTGAGGCCGATAAGCATAACAAGGGCGCGACCGAATACCATAAGAATTTTCTTAAATGGATAGAGCATTTTCAGACCAAAGACCTGGTCGGCTGCTGCGCTCAGACTGACGTTAAAGGCGACAGAATGAAAAGGCCCAGCCAGCAGAATGATCCCGATTTATATCTCCATATTGTAGAGCGTAAGAGTGACGGCATCGTCGTCAGCGGCTGCAAAGTGCACAATTCGGAGGCTTCCACGGCGGACGAGATCGTGGTTGTTCCCACACGCTCGCTGCTGCCGGAGGAAAAGGATTGGGCGGTGGCCTTCGCCATCCCGGCCGACTGGGAGGGCATCAAACAGGTCGTGACCATTCATAATCTCAGGGAGCGCAAGCATTATAAAAAAGGCGTTATGCAGGGCGCTACCGACTCTTATACCATCTTCGATAAAGTATTTATCCCCTGGGAGAGGGTATTCGTAGCCGGCGAAACCATTCACGGGGCTGTTGGCGCGCTGCTTTTCGCCCTCTTCCATCGCCACAGCTACTCGGGCTGCAAGCCGGCCATCGGAGACCTGATGCTGGGAACGGTAGCACTGGCGGCGGAGTACAACGGTATCCAGAAAGCGGGCCATGTAAGGGAAAAGCTGGCTGAACTTATTATGATATCCGAGCTCGGTTACGCAGCCGGCTTCACAGCCTCTGAGCTGGGCAAACCTGAGGTCTATATACCGGGCATGGGCTTCATGCCTTACGGCCCCGGCAGCTATATCCCCAATTCTATATACGCCAATGTGGGACGCTGCCTGACCGGCGAGGCGGTCTACCGTGAGGCCGAGATCCTCTGCGATGTGGCAGGCGGCATCCCGGCCACCTTCCCGCATGAAGGCGACTTCCTCAATCCCGAGACTAAAGCGCTGCTGGAGAAATACACCATGCGCAACCCGGACATAAAAGTCGATGACGCCATCAAGCTCTGGATGCATGTTGGCGATATGCTCTGCTCCTCCACCGGCGGCGTAGCGCAGGTTGGCGGGTTCCACGGCGGCGGTTCACCGGTTATGGAACAGATTGCTATAACCACGCAGTATGATATCGAAGCCTGCAAGAAAATGGCTAAGAGGATAGCCGGAATAGAGGGCTAACAAACGTAGGCCGGCCCCGCTAAGCGGGGCCGGCCTCATCTTCTCCGTCCACTGTTATACTTTAACCGATCTTTTTTATTCCCCTGAAAGATGCTGCGATCGTTTTGCGGGTGTAAGGTACAATCCTGCTGTTACAATGAACTTCATCGGCCAGATAATACTTCTTGATGAAGCCGTTGCGATCAGATGCGATCGACTGTATATCCACATATGGGACATCGATACTTTCACAGAAGGACCTGAGTTTTTCGTTGAATATCCTGGATATCTCACTGCGCTCCCTGGGATTGCCCGCGAAGGGTAAGGCTGTGATGAACTCCTTGCTGGCGGCCGGTGGTATGCCGTGTATGCAGACGTCATAACCTTCGTCCTTTATTCTCTGTATGGCTTTGCCATATCTGGTGACGGTGTTGTCGATCAGTGTATCAATGCCGACCGTTTTGCCGCTCTTGCCGTACTGTAAATAAATATGAACCCTGGCGTCTATCTCACCGAAAACCAGAAACACCACATCTCGTTGCTTATTCACCCTTTTGAGGAAAAGGGCCAGATATTCCGACGATCTGGTGAAGCTTCCCTCCTTGATCAAGTTATGTGCTGTCGCCTGGGATATATGATGCACCAGAAAGGGGCAGCGATAGATGAAGGGCTTAACATGGCTGTCCCCTATGGTATGTATGATGCAGGTATTGAAAAACCGCGCTTTCAGCTTAACCAGCGTATTGAAACAGGCCAGCGGTGGGTACTTGAAGACCATATCCAAGAAAGGGAAATAGACTGAGCCCTGTCTTTGCAGCCAGGCAAGCCTGTGTAGTTCATATTTCTTCTTCAGATCATTCATGGCAGGAGCGATCGGCCGGAACAGCAGATGTAAAACGCCGGGCATTTTCGTTTTTTCGGCCGTATTATCTTATCGCAAGTACCGAACCTTATCAACACTCTTCGTTGGCAACATATCATCACGGTGATACAATGGTCATACGATACATCACGATCGGTTTTCCATCGTAGAAAAAGGCAGGGGGTAGTAAAATGAAGACTGGGTTTATCGGCTATTTCAACAATGCGCCCGAGGTCTCGTCAGGTAAAAAATTATTGCTGATCATCCTGGGAATACTGCTTTTTATCTCTCTTGTCTTGTTCGGTCCGGTAATGGCGCTGCAACAAACCGTATTTAATCCCGATTGTGTAGCTTCATATGTTAACGATCTTGATGTACCAGCCCTCACAAACAGCTGGCTTAAAGAAAATGTGTCTCCCACGAATCCCGTACTGGCCAAATCCGCGGAGCTTGCCATTATCAACTTTGAGCCGCAGATCAAAGAGCTGATGCGGTCCAGTGTGCGGAATATATATGCATATATCCTCGACAGCCTGAAGAAAGGTAAATTGCTGGATACGATAGCTGCGCAGAAGCCGGTGGTTGAGAACCTGGCGGCCCATATCCAGGCAATCATGGACCTGCCCGCACTCAGCCCTGTATTTCAAATGCTGGGCGTCAATTCAGAATCAATAACCAAAAATATGGACGCCGGACAGATAAACGGCCTTTTCGATATGCTTGAGCAACTGGCTGCACTCAAGTCCTTTGTCGTCATCCTCATGTCCAGCATGATACCCCTGCTGCTATTAATGATCGCGTTGGTTATAGCTATTGTCCTGATTGCACGCAGGCCCGGATTCATGTCAGGTGAACTGGGATTAATCTCTGCCACCAGCGGCGCCCTTCAATTTATCATCATCCTTCCAGCTGGCGGCCTGGGTAAGTCACTTGTATCTCAGTTTAATCTGCCTCCACTGATCCGGGATTGGTTGCTGAGATTGGTTCAGGATTTCAACAGTATTGTGATGATATACGGAGGCGCTCTTCTACTGGCCGGCATCGCTCTTATCGTAATATGCTATGCGTTGAAACGGGTCAAGCATGCTAAGGGCTCGTAACTACAGGAAACGTTCGAACCTCTCTTTTTTTGCTTTGCAGATAGGACATATCTCGGGAGGGCCATCTCGGGCACAGAGATATCCGCATACTTTACAGCGCCAGACAGGCAACGACACCTGCAGAGGACCCGACGAGGTCGGAGCGGTAATCTTGCGACGAAGCGAACGCGGCGGCCGTCTCTCCGGTATGGAGGTCAGTTCCTGCTTGCCGTCCAGCACGTCTTGAGATACATATAAGGCACAATAGCAGGCCCCGTATTCAATCACATCCTGGTCTCTATAATCGCAGGGACATATGATATCCAGGTCTTCGTCCTTTTTACCACTGGCCAGGCGACAGGGACATGATTGATAGCCATATCGTTTCTGGTTGACCAGCAGACCACTCACAAGGCCGCGGGCAAAATCAGCGTCAGGATTGATATGATATCCGCCCGCCTCGGCGTCCTTTTTGCACCTCAGATAGCCGTTTTCGATTTCTGCCGGGGCGATGTCATTATCCATACTCACAGTTTGAGCGCCTCTTTGATCTCTTTCTCCTTGAAACCGACGATGCACTTGCTGTCATTGATCACCAGCGTCGGAAATGAGCAATCAGGATTCCATTTCTCAACCATGGCGATGGTCTGCTCCTTCTCCTGCCCTTGCAGCAGATCCACAAACACGAAATCATACTCAACGCCCAGATCGGTTAACAATTGTTTGGTTTTCCTGCACCAGATGCACGTGCTCAATGCATAAAGCATGAGCTTACCCGCATTTTTGCCAGCGACATGCTCAATCGTCATAGTAACCTCTCCTCGATTCACCCGTCTGGATTAAATCATTTTACCGCTGTTATCGAATGATATCTTAATTATAGATGCACAGGCAAATAAGACTGATTTTGACACCGCCTGCCATCCCTCTGTAATATCAACAGGTATTCTCTTTATGGAGGAGGTCTTCACCGGTATGGACAAATTCAAGATGAACGCGGCTGATGCGGTTTTCCTGCTGATCGACTTTCAGAGTAACCTCGCAGCAGCTATGAAAGAGGATGTCTACAGCAACTGCGAAAGCAACGTTACCCTTATAATAGCGTCTTGTGAAACGATGAAGGTACCAGTTATAGTTACGGAGCAATATAGCAGAGGGCTGGGCAATACCGTTGATCCTATTAAGTTTAGCTTGAAAGATCATTACAAGCCGATCGATAAGCTTAGCTTCAGCTGCTGGGGCGATCAAACCTTTCAGGATACCTTTAAGAAATTGAATAAGAAGTATGTCATGGTGGCAGGCATCGAATCGCATGTATGCGTGCTGCAATCGGTGATAGACCTGGTGGCACAGGGGTATTACGTACACGTTATCAGCGATGCAGTGTGCTCAAGGTATAAGACCGACTGGAAAAAAGCTTTGAAATTAATGCGGGATGCGGGCGCCGTCATTACCACCACCGAAATAGCAGTGTTCCAGCTACTGCAGAAGGCAGGGATACCTGAGTTCAAGATGATCTCGCCCCTCTTCAAGAACAAAGTGATTAAATGATGCTGAGGATACGCCTTTTTCAGCTCCGGATGTGCTAAAATGAAAGGCGGCTGAAAGCAATTCATAAAGGACATAGATTGAGAATATGAAAGAATCGATAATGGAGATAATCGTCTGCCCGGTATGCAAAGGGCCACTCGACCTCAAGGTCGATGAAAAGAACGATGGCGAGATAACCTCAGGCTCTCTTTTCTGTGCAAAATGTAATTGCACGTATCTTATCAAAGACAGCATCCCCAACCTGCTGCCGCCTGACATGAACTCCTGACATTACCCCGGACGATAAAGGGCGCATGACTCAGGCGATTCCCAGACCTCCACGCTGTCAAGAACCTCCTCTCCGCTGAAATCAGGTTTCAGTATGTCAAATACGGTGGATGCTATATTCTCCGCAGACGGGTTGATCCGGTCGAAAGGCTCGATATCATTGAGACATTGGTGATCGTACCTGTCAGTTACTTGCGCCACCTGCGCCTTTAAAGCAGTGAAATCGTAGGCAAGTCCCGCTTCATTTAGCTTGCGGCACATCAATCTCACAACCACCCTGTACCTGTGGCCGTGTAGTTTCTCGCACTTTCCCTCATAGCCGCGCAGAAAATGGGCGGCGTCAAAACTTTTTTCAACTGAGACAATATACATATTCAGACCTTCCCCCTGTCTTTATCGGGCTCCCACTTCTCTATCCTGTAACCGGGCTTCAATTCAATCAATAATTCTTTGATAGTTTTATGTAAAGCTGGGTGCATAAAATCCGGCGCGATCTCTGCCATAGGCGCCAATACGAAAGGCCGCAGGTGTAGACGGGGATGCGGCACGTCGAGTCCCGGCTGGTTAATTATATCTCCTCCGTAAAAAAGCAGATCCAGATCAATAACGCGCGGCGCCCCGGCGTAAGGCCGCTCTCTCCCCATCTGTTTCTCAATTCCGTTTAGTACCTTCAGCAGTTCCAACGCAGTGCGGTCAGTATCCATGCAAGCCACACTGTTCAGAAAATCCGGCTGGTCTTTATATACCTCTGGCTCAGCCACGAAAAAGGGGGAGCTGGATATTATACGGGCGCCTTGCGACAGCATCTCTACAGCCGTATTCAAATTAGCCTCCCTGTCCCCCAGGTTGGATCCCAGGCCGATATACGCCAAGGTCATAGCCCTGTGGCCTTTCCTGTAATAGCATCGCTCATCCGGCAGATCAGCTTCATCTGTCTCACATCATGCACCCTCACCAGGTCGGCGCCCCGGGTAATGCCTATAGCCAGTGAGGCAGCCGTGCCCATGAAACGCTCCTCCTGCGACGAGCCTACGGTGGCGGCAATGAACGATTTGCGGGAGGTACCCAGCAATACCGGGTAGCCCAGCGCCTTGATTTCGTCCAGCCTCCTGATTATCTCCAGGTTCTGTTCTACCGTTTTGCCAAATCCCACACCCGGATCCACTATGATACTCTCCTGCCTGACACCACAGGCGATTGAGCGATCAATGAGGTCCTTCATCTGCGATATTACCGCTTCAAGTATATCGGTTACCTTTTTGCCTCTTTGGTTGCTGGTTAATACAACAGGCACCTGTTTTTCGGCTGCCAGCTTAACTATGCCGGATTCCACGCTGAAGCCAGAGATATCATTAATAATACAGGCCCCGGCATCCAACGCCCTGGCTGCGACCTCGTACTTGTAAGTGTCGATGCTGACCGGAACGCCTATATCTCCTGAAATAGTGCTTATGAAGGGTATGACCCTCTCGATTTCCTCGTCCGCCATTATAGTACCGGCATCCGGCCTGGTGGACTCACCGCCGACGTCGATGATATCGGCCCCCTCATCCACCATCTGAAGCGCCCTCTGTCGGGCTGCATCCAGCGATTCGAATCCATCACCGGAAAACGAATCGGGAGAAAGGTTGATGATGCCCATAACATAGGTGCGCTTCCCCCATCTAAACAGGCTATTGCCGCATCGCGTGACTACCACTGAGCACATGATTGATTAAACCCCATTTACCTCTGGTCGGACATGTCAAATAAGTGTTATTTAATTGATTACTCCAAACCTGTACGTGTATTTTACCATTTGCCGGCGGGCTTCGTGTGGAGCCTTTATTCAAATGCGGACAACTATGATAAAATGTTCACTCTGATACCTGTGCCATCTATCGATCCGGAGTTAATATACATGGGCAAAACTATCAGTGAGAAGATTTTAAGCGACAAATCAGGTAGCGATGCGCGAGCCGGGGATATCGTTATCTCCTGTGTGGATCTGGTGTTCGTGCAGGACACTACAGGTCCGCTCACCATAAGGCAGTTCAAATCGGGTAAGAAGCAAACTCTGGCCACTCCCTCCAGGACGGCCCTTTTCATCGACCATGCCAGTCCCAGTCCCAACCGGCAGCTTTCGAACGACCATATCTTTATCAGGGAATTCGCGGCCGAGACGGGCTGCCTGCTATTCGATGCCGGCTGCGGCGTCTGCCATCAGATCGTGGCCGAGAAGCTGGCCAGGCCGGGCGATGTTATCGTGGGCGCCGATTCGCACACGGTGACCGCCGGCGCTCTGGGCGCCTTCGCAACCGGGATGGGATCAAGCGACGTGGCGGTGGCCATGTCGCTGGGCAAGACTTGGTTCAGAGTGCCCGAGACGATCCGCATCGAGGTGACGGGAAAATTCTCCAAAGGCGTGGGCGCCAAGGACCTGATCCTGTACCTGATCGGATTGATCGGAGCGGACGGGGCGACCTACAAGGCACTGGAATTCACCGGAAATACAGTAGACTCTATGCCCATGTGGCAAAGGCTGACGATCTCGAACATGGCCATCGAAGCCGGCGCTAAGGTCGGACTCTTCCCCTCGGATCGCATAACCAGGGAGTACCTTAAGAAACAGGGACGGGAAAAGGAATACGCTCCCGTATTCGCAGACTCCGATGCGGTTTACGAGCGCGTTATCAAGATCGAGGCGAATAAGCTGGAGCCGATGGTCGCCAGACCCCACACAGTAGATAACACGGCCACCGCCAGGTCTCTAGTCGATATTAAGGTGGATCAGGTGTTTATTGGCACCTGCACCAACGGACGGCTGGAGGATATGGCTGAAGCTGCCTCGTTACTTAAAAATAAAAAGATACACGCAGGGGTCAGGCTGATCGTCTGCCCGGCCTCACGAAAAATATATACCGAGTCTATCAACACCGGTTATCTCCAAACGATCGTTGAGGCTGGCGGCATCATACTTCCTCCGGGGTGCGCCGGCTGCCTGGGACTGCACCAGGGCGCGTTGGGAGATAAAGAGGTCTGCCTCTCCACAGCCAACCGCAACTTCAAAGGCCGTATGGGCAATCCCGAAGGACTCATATACCTGGCAAGCACCGCTACGGCCGCGACATCGGCTTTGACCGGTAGAATAACCGATCCACGAGAGGTGCTGTAATGGGAGCGACCATTCTCAAAGGCAGAGCATTTAAATTCGGTGACGATATATCCACTGACCTGATTATTGCCGGAAAATACGCTCACCTGCGCAGCAACCTGCCCGAGCTGGCCAAGCATGCCATGGAAGATGCCAACCCGGATTTCATCAAGCAAGTCAAGCCCGGTGATTTCATTGTGGCCGGGTCCAACTTCGGCCTCGGGTCGAGCCGGGAACACGCGCCGCTGGTGATAAAAATGGCGGGCGTCAGCGCTATTCTGGCTAAATCATTTGCACGTATCTTCTTCAGGAACGCTATCAACCAGGGCGTGCCCGCATTGATATGCCCGACAGATAAAATCGCCAATGGTGATACTCTCGAGATCAGCCTGGACGAGGGAATCATACGTAATATCACTAAAAACGAGACTTACAACTTCACCAGGATACCGGCCGCCATGTTGAATATTTTGAACGAAGGTGGATTGATCCCCTACATCAACAAACACGGCGACCTGAAACTCTGAATAAGAGTCTACAAGAGGTTATGTAAAATGACGTATCGCGTTACATTGATACCAGGAGACGGAATCGGCCCTGAAATTACCCGGGCTACCGTAAGCGTGCTGGAGGCCACCGGCGTCAAATTCGATTGGGATATCCATATCGTAGGCGAGGCCGCCGTAGAGAAGTACGGTACCCCCCTTCCCGAGACCACCCTCGAATCTATCAGGAAGAACAGGGTCGCCCTTAAAGGGCCAGTAACCACTCCCATCGGCAAGGGATTTCGCAGCGTAAATGTCGCCATGCGCAAGCTGCTCGACCTTTACGCCTGCCTGAGACCCTGCAAGAGTTATCCCGGCGTGGTAACTACATTGTATCGGAACGTGGACCTGGTCATTGTCAGGGAGAACACCGAGGACCTCTACATAGGCATCGAGTTTGCCAGGGGAACCGCCGAGGCCGCTCAGCTTTATGATCTGATAATGCAGAGCTTCAAAGGAAACCTGGACAGAAATTCAGGATTCAGCATCAAGACTATCTCGGAGCAGGGGTCCCGCCGCATCGTTAAATATGCCTTCGATTATGCCCGCAAATACGGACGTAAAAAGGTATCGGCGATAACCAAGGCCAATATCATGAAATACACCGACGGATTGTTTCTATCGACTGCCAGGGAGGTGGCCAGGGAGTTTCCTGATATTGAGTACGAAGAGGTACTGGTCGATGCGCTGTGCATGCAACTCGTACGAAATCCGCAGCGTTTCGATACGCTGGTGCTTCCCAACCTCTACGGCGACATCATCTCGGACCTGTGTGCGGGGCTGGTGGGCGGCCTGGGTCTGGCGCCCGGCGCCAATATCGGGGATGGCCTGGCCATATTCGAGCCCACACATGGAAGCGCACCTAAATACACCGGCATGAACAAGGTGAGCCCGATGGCGCAGATGCTCTCGGCCGTTCTTATGTTGAGATATCTCGACGAGCAGTCTGCCGCCGACAGGATGGAAGCAGCCATCAGCGCTGTGATCGCCGAGGGAAAGAATGTTACCTACGACCTGCGCAGGGATCGCAACGAACCCAGTGCAGGCACGTCCCAGGTCGCGGAAGCAGTTATAGAAAAGCTTAAAAAGTAATATAATCAGCACGGAGATATATAGTCCGGCCCTCGTCTGACAGTGTTATGCGAAGAATCCAGTGCCGCGCCATCACCGAGACCGTTGCATCACTTTTCCGGGACGCCTGTATCTATCTGCCCCCTGACGTTATTGCTTCATTGAAGCGCGCAGCGAGGTTGGAGAAGTCGCCTCTTGGCAGGGAGACCATTAAATCCATACTGAGGAATATTGCTATGGCTAAGGATCACCTTCTTCCTATCTGCCAGGACACAGGCACTGCCGTAGTTTTTCTGGAGATTGGGCAGGACACCCACATTATCGGTGGCAATCTCACTGAGGCGATCAATCGGGGAGTTAAAAAGGGATATGCTGAAGGCTATCTACGTAAATCGATTGTGCACAGGCCTTTCTCAGCCAGGAAGAATACTGGAGACAATACTCCGGCCGTGATACATAGCGAGATCGTACCCGGCGACGGACTGCGGATATATGTTCTGCCCAAGGGGGGTGGCGCGGAAAACTGCTCCAGGCTAACGGTTATGCCGCCTTCTCTGGGCCATGAAGGCATTGTAGAATATGTGATCAACCTTGTCGATGAGTGTGGCAGCAATGCCTGTCCTCCGCTGATACTTGGAATCGGGATAGGCGGCACAACCGAGCAGACTATGCTGCTGGCCAAGAAAGCGCTACTGCGTAAAACCGGATCGCATAATACAGATACTGAGATAAAAAAGCTGGAGCAGAAAATTCTGGCGGGTATAAATATGCTGGGCATAGGCCCCATGGGCTACGGCGGCAGCGTAACCGCCCTGGCTGTACATATCGAGGCATTTCCGGCCCATATAGCCAGCATGCCGGTGGCGGTCAATATGCAGTGCTGGTGCTCGCGGCACAGGGAAGCAGTGCTCTGAATATGAAAATACGACACATTGTGCTGCCTATTTCAGATAAAGATATCAAGTCGTTAAAATGCGGCGACAGTGTATTATTAACAGGGAGTATGCTGACCGCGCGTGATGCTTCGCACCAAAGAATAACCGAGGCCCTGACCGCTGGAAAGGATCTGCCGTTTGACCTGGACGGCCAGACCATTTACTATACGGGCCCTACACCAGCCCGTCCGGGCCACATCGTCGGCTCGGCAGGCCCCACCACGAGCAGCCGTATGGATAAATATACTCCGCTACTGCTCGAGCATGGAATGAAATGCATGATAGGTAAGGGCAGAAGGTCTGTTACGGTTAAAAAAAAGATGTTGAAAAGCCGGGCTGTATACCTGGCTGCTGTTGGGGGCGCCGGTGCTCTGCTTTCCCGCTCAATAAAAAAAATCGAACCCGTCGCCTATCCTGAACTGGGAGCGGAAGCAGTATTCCGACTGAAAGTCGAAGACTTCCCTGCCGTGGTGATAAATGATATCTACGGGGGGGACCTTTACGTAAGCGGGCAGGCCGCTCATAGAAAAGCCTAACCAGCCGGCGTTATTGATAAATATATCAACAGACCGGCAATGCTCTTGGCATCGCATATATCTCCGCTTAAGATCATGCCGCCTATCTTATCAAGGGGCACTCTCACAACCTCTATCTCATCGGTGTCCTCGGCCACCAGCCGGCTCTCCTCCAGTTCTGAGGCCAGGAAAACATTGATATATTCGGTACAATAACCGGGCGCCGGATAGAATCCGCCCATCCTGGTAATCTTGTGTGGAAGGCAGCCTATCTCCTCCTGCAGCTCGCGCCTGACACACTCTTCCGGGCTCTCGCCATCCTCCATCACTCCCGCAGGAATCTCCAGCAGATCTTTGTCGGTGGGTACCCTGAACTGCCGCACCATGACGACGTTGTCGCGGTCATCCAGCACAACAGCCGCAATGGCATCCCTGTGCTCAACGATCTCACGTATAACGATTTCACCCTTGCTTTTCTCGACTGTACTCTGAATCAACCTGACCGCCCGGCCCTCGAAAATCGTCTTTGACGAGAGCAACTTCTCTTTGCTCATCAACTCACCTCTAAATCCAGCACAAGCGCCACCTCGTCACAGTCCGGAAATTTGGGACAGCTGTAGCATTCGGCCCAGATCTTTCGGGGCAGATCCATCTTTTCAACCATTTTAAAGCCCTGCTTCTGGAAAAATCCCGGCTTGTAGGTCAGGCAAAAAATCCGCGGTATGCCCAGCGACCGTGCTTCCTGCACACAGGCCTTGATAAGCGCAGCCCCCATACCTTTCTTATGCTTATTCTCATGTACGGCCAGCGCCTTCACCTCAGCCAGGTCGGCCCAGCTGATATGCAGGGCAACGCAGGCCACAACATTGTCGCTGGTGTCACGTATGACAAAAAAGTCCCGCAGATTTTCGTACATCTCGCTGAGCGCGCGAGGCAGCATCTCACCCTTGCCTGCGAATTTATTGACCAGCTCGTGCATCTTTTTAACATCGCCTATTGTCGCTTTTTCAACTTTCATAATGACTTTCCTTTCAACTTGGATACGAGTGTCCTGTAAAAGCTGCCTCTCGGCCTCAGACGCAGGAACCGCGAGGTCTGACCAGCCAGGCATACCTCGACTTCAGCACCGCTTTTCAACTGCTCTTCCACCTGTCCGTCCATGCTTATCATCGCTTCGTGATTGGTAAAGGCCTTCAACACTATTTTAGTTGAAGGCGCCAGCACAATTGCCTTATCCATGTTTAAATGCGGGCAAACAGCCTTCATCAGCATATCTCTCGATTCAGGGTAAACGATGGGTCCGTTGGCAGCCAGAGAGTAGCCTGTGCTGCCGGTGGCGGTAGATATTATGACTGCATCGGCCCGGTAGGTCGTGAAAAACTGATTATCAATAGTCACTTCGACATTTATCAGGCGCAGGAACTTGCCCCTCCCGATCACGACATCGTTCAGTGCATGGTAGGTATTTCCAGAAGACCTGACTACAGCTTTCAGCACCGACCTCTGCTCGATCCAGCCCGCGCCTCCGATGATATCAACCAGTTTATCCCGCGCTTCGCCTGCCTCCAGTTCGTTCATAAATCCAAGATTGCCGAAATTCACGCCCACTATGGGTATTTCCTGAGGATAGATAATACGTGCAGCACGCAGTATGGTACCGTCGCCCCCGACACTGATAACAAGGTCTGATCCGGCCAGTGCTTCCCTGGCTTCACCCTCGTCCCATGACGAGTGTATCCAGCACTGCATGCCTTTAGACTCGAGGAATTCTACGATATCGTGAGCGAAACGTTCAGATTTCTCAACCTTGGGATGATATAAAATGCCTATCCTTTTCACAGTGCAGCAGACTATCACAAGCTTCCGGCAGTGTCAAATATGACAGAGTATATGCGGCAGATAAGTGTGAGAATGGAAACGGCCCGTGGCACAACGATCACGCAAGGGACAGCTGGTTGGCGACGGCTAGATTAGATTCCAAACAGCGCAGAGGCGCTCTGTGCCAGCGCGATGAACGCACCGGGAAGCACGCCGATGACGACTACAGGGACGCAGCATAGTGCGATTGCCAGCCACTCGGGCCAGGATGACGTCACCTTATCCGTAGAGGCGGGCTCGCCCATCCACATCACTTTGACTACTTTGAAATAGTAGTAGGCGGAGATACAGCTATTGATCACCGCGATTATGACCAGCCATAACAGGCCCTGATCGACGGCGCCACTGAATATGTAGATTTTAGCTATCAGACCGGCGGTGGGCGGGAGTCCTGTGAGAGACACCATGCAGATCGTAAGAGCAACGGCCAGCAGCGGGGCGCGTTTGCCCATGCCCGTATAATCATTGATTTCATCGCTGTTGATCTTATTAGAGATGGCGATGATGGCGATGAAAGCCCCCAGATTGGTCAATGTATAGCTCAGCAGGAAGAATAGCAGGCCGCTGCGCACGTTGCCGTCCAACTGTGATCCCATACCCATCGCAGCCAGACCGACCATGAGGTAACCGGCCTGTGCTATGCTGGAATATCCCAGCATTCTCTTAATATTGGTCTGCAGAAGGGCCGTCACGTTGCCAACCGTCATAGTAACGGCTGCCAGCACCGCAATAATCATGGCCCAATCGTTATGCAGCCAGTCAGGCATGCCGAAAGCAGTTAAAAGTATGCGGGCGATCACGGCGAATCCCGCTGCTTTGCTGGCAACGGACAGGTAGGCGGTTATGGGGGTTGGAGCACCCTCGTATACATCCGGCACCCACATCTGGAAGGGCACGCTGGCTATCTTGAAGCAGAATCCCGCCACTACTAACACAAGTCCCACCAGCAGGGCCGGTGTGCCCGGCAGATTAGAGACAGGCATACCCTTGACGTAGTCGGCGATGCAGGTCAGGCAGGTATTGCCGGTCATACCGAAAACCAGCGCCATGCCGTAAAGCAGTATGGCAGAGGCAACCGACCCGAGGATGAGGTACTTCAATCCGGCTTCGCTGGATTTCTTGTCCTTAAGGAAGCTTACAAGCACATAGAGAGAGATGCTGCTCAGCTCCAGCGCAACAAAGATGGTAATAAGGTTTATAGCCGACACGAGCAACATGAGGCCGACGGCAGACAGCATCAGCAAGGCGTAGAACTCGCCCTGGAATCTTTCAAACTTGGCGACGTATACATTCGATGCCAGTATCACCAGCGCCGTTGCCGCCAGTATGAGCAGCTTGAAAAAAAGGCCGAACTGATCAATAGCAATTGTACGGTAGAAGGCCTCCACGGCCTGTCCGTTCCACAGCATCAGCACAAAGAAAGCCGCTACCAGCGTCCCGACGACTGCGATGACAGCAAGCGCCCTTTTATTGGAGATAAAAAGGTCTGTTATGATGATAATCAGGGCAAAGCACAGCAGGCTCAGCTCCGGCGCTATATATTTAATCTGATCCAATATCATCTGTCTAAACCGTCCGCAAGGCTACTATATTTACATACCTATCAACTTCGCAATAGGTGCTATTCCCATATTTATTACATTGGTTAGTACGGCGGGATAGATACCCACCATCATGATGACTGCTACGAATGAGAATGTGCTTATCATCTCGACTGCATCAGCGTCGCCCACGCCGTTATATTTATCCAGCGGATAACCATAGAAGACCCGCTGTAGCATCCAGAGTATATAGCCGGACGTGACTACGATGCCCAGCACCGCTATTAGCGTAAATACAGGCATGCCGGCGACCACAGTGCTGGCAAAGCTTCCGGCGAACGTTATGAACTCGGCTGCGAATCCGGCAGTGCCGGGGAGTCCCAGTGAAGCCAGCCCGGCGATGCTGAAAACAACCACAATAATCGGCATCTGGCGGGCCAGACCACTCAAATTGTTGAGATCTCGAGTGTGTGTCTTATCATAAACCAGTCCCACCATGGCGAAGAGCAGACCGGTGATCACGCCGTGGCTGAACATCTGAAGACTGGCGCCCACCAGGCTCACCTGGTCGAGCGCAAAGATGCCCAATAGCACATAGCCCATATGGCTCACGCTGCTGTAGGCGATGAGCCTTTTTAGATCGGTCTGCCTGATGGTGACAGCCGCACCATAGATAACACCGATAACGGCCAGTGTGAGCATGAATGGGGCGTACTGTACCGCTACCTGCGGCAGCATGCTGACACATAAGCGGATCATGCCATAGCCGCCCATTTTAAGCAGCGCTCCGGCCAGGATGACGCTGGCAGCCGTTGGCGCATTGGTGTGAGCATCGGGCAGCCAGGTATGCAGCGGGAAAACCGGCAGCTTGATAGCGAATCCAACTATGAGCAGGAAGAAAAGGGCCGTCAGCGGTATGAAAGAGGAAGCGATCTGAATGCCGGCCAGGGCCGTCATATCAAAGGTATGCGTAATGAAGTATACACAAAGTATGCCCGCCAGCATGAATGCGCTGCCTACCAACGTGTAGATAAGGTACTTATATGCGGCGTATTCCTTGCGCCCGCTTCCCCAGATGGATATGAGGAAGAACATGGGAATCAGTTCCAGTTCCCAGAAGAGGAAGAAAAGGATGAGATCCAGCGAGCAGAAGACGCCCAGTATGCTGCTCTCCAGCAGTAATATCCAGATGAAATACTGTTTTGGATTAAGTTGTATTTTCCAGGAAACGAGTACCGATATCACTCCCAGGAAGGTCATGAGTATGACCAGTGGCAGGCTCAAACCGTCCACGCCCAGATAGTAGAACGAATTGATGGCCGGTATCCATGATATCTTCTCGACGAACTGCATCTGCCCAATGGCGGACTCAGACCTATCGAACATTACGAATACTGCAATAGACAGTATAAATGAGGCCATGGCCGCGGCCAAGGCTATTGATCTGACCGTTTTCTGCCCCGGCCTGGGTATAAGGGCAATGACGATTAAGCCGATAACCGGCAGAAAAACGATCCAGCTCAACAAATTCAGATTCAAAGCCATATACCTCAGCTGAATAAATATAAACAGGCGACTATGGCGATAGCGCCGATGGCAATTGAGATTACATACAACTGCGTCTGTCCGGTCTGTAATTTACGGAGAACGCCACCCGCAGCTGCAGTGCCCTGAGCGGCCCCGTTCACCGTGCCGTCCACCACGCTGGAATCGAACATCGCCACCCACTTGAAAATGCCGTTGTACAAAATGGTCTTGACAATGACATTTTCATAAAGCTCGTCCATCCAGTATTTGTGCGATAACATTATGTAAATAGGCTTAAACACATTTCCGATCTTTTCGGGTGATATCCATTTGGCACAGTACATGGCATAGGCCAGCAGGATGCCCAGTAAGGCAATGGCAAGTGATATCAGCGGCAGGGGATGACTCAACACACCAAAAAAGCTGGTTGCAAAACCGATCTCTTGCACCTCACTCTCGCCCATGAACAGGTTGAAAAGTCCTGTCACATTTACCCAGCCGGCACAGACGGCTAATACAGCCAGTACGACCAGCGGGATAACCATAACCATGGGAGATTCATGCGGACCGTGAGAATGAGCATCGCCGTGCCCGCCGTGCTCGGGCTGGGCGCCACCCCTGTACTCACCGTGGAAGGTCATAAACACCGCCCGGAACATATAGAAAGCCGTCATGAAAACAGCCACGATGCACAGGGCGAATATTGCCGGTTGATTATCAAAGGCCACTACCATTATCTCATCCTTGCTCCAGAATCCGGACAGCGGCCAGATGCCTGCCAGGCTGAGCGATCCGATGACAAAGGTAATATAGGTCCAGGGCATGGCCTTGCGCAACCCGCCCATCAGCCTCATGTCGAAAGTGCCTGTGCCATGATTGACGCTGCCCGATCCCAGGAAAAGCAGCGCCTTGAAGAATGCATGCGTGAAAAGGTGGAAGATGCCTATGGCCACACTTCCAACACCCAGTCCCACCATCATGAAACCAAGCTGGCTTATAGTGGAATAAGCCAGGACGCGCTTGATGTCGTTCATAACAAGGCCCATGCTGGCGGCAAATATTGCTGTGAATCCCCCAATGATGCCTACTATTAGCATGGCTTCTTGCGAATGTTCGAACATAGGATAAAAACGGGCAACCAGGAATACACCGGCAGCCACCATGGTGGCTGCATGTATCAGGGCGCTCACCGGAGTGGGGCCCTCCATGGCGTCAGGCAGCCATACGTGCAGGGGGAACTGGGCCGATTTGCCTGCCGCTCCCGAGAAAATACCTATGGCCACCCAGGTCAGGGTGGTCCCGGCCAGGGCACCGGTCGCTACAATTTTATATAGCGATTCTGTATCGAATGTGCCCGTCTGCGCATACAGGACCAGTATGGCAGCCAGGAAGCCGAAATCGCCCAGCCGTGTCACGATAAATGCCTTCTTGGCCGCATTGGCCGCCGACGGTTTGTGGAACCAGAATCCGATCAGCAAGTATGAGCCAAGTCCCACTCCTTCCCAGAACACAAACATAAAGAGGATGTTGTCGGCCAGCACCAGGCCCAGCATGCAGGCAGTGAAAAGGGACATGAAAGCATAATACCTGAGGTACCCGGCGTCGCCCTTCATATAGCCCTGAGAGTAAATCTGCACCATCAGGCTGACAAAGGTGACCACTATTACCATAACTGCAGTCAGCGAATCAACCAGGACGCCGATGTGTATGCTCAGATTTCCGATTAAGGCCCACTCGATATCGTCCACAGGCAGCACATGTCCCGGCGCTGCAATGACCGCGCTCAGTAACCACAGCGACAGTCCAAAAGATATGCCGACTGCCCCGATGGTGACATATCCTCCGATCAAAGGTCGTTTATTCAGGAACGGCCTGAGCACCAACCCGATCAACAGGAAAGATATGAACGGTATTAAGAAAATAAGCCAGGGAACCTGTGTCGGCATTATAGTTTCCTTAAGACCTCCTCGACGACATGTACCCGTTCCCGGGAAACGTAAACCCTGTACGGGACCGATTCGCTGATTTCCAGCTTATCGGAATCGGGCAACAGCCTGGTGGGAATCCCTTCGCCTTCGAAGAATTCCTTCCACATCTCGGCTATCATCAGATTCGGTGCGCTTTTAACTTGAACCCACATATTATTACCATTTCAAGATGTTAAAATTCTCGATATCCACGCTTTCGCGATTCCTGTAAACGGTGAAAATGATGGCTATTCCGACGGCTACTTCGGCAGCCGCCACCACCATGACAAAGATTGCGAAAACCTGACCGGTCAAAGTCACCGGCGTGATATATTGCGAGAATGCGATCAAAGCTATATTTACGGCGTTAAGCATTATCTCCAGACACATAATGACCTTGATCACGTTCCGTTGCGTGAGGACCCCGAAGAGCCCTATGCAGAAGAGCACTGCAGATAAAATCAGGTACTGGTCCAATCCTACGCTAAACATCATTTCTCCCTGATTACCGCGATTGCCCCGAGTATTGCTGATAACAGCATTACCACCGCTATTTCCATAGTCAGCAAGTAACCGCTATCGCCGAAGAGCGCCTTCCCCAGAGGCTTGACTGTTTCCTGCAGGGGTGCATTATCCGGGATAACGAACGCAGTGTTGATAATTCCGAAAACGACAACTCCCAGAAGCAGTATTCCCACGACAGCCGCCGGATATTTCAGGTTGCCCAGAGGCGGCCCCTGTCTGGCGTCCCTGGTAAGCATGATAGCCACGATAATTAAAATGGAGATGGCTCCCACATATACAAGGATCTGTACGATGGCCAGGAAATCCGCGTGCAACAGCAGGTAAACGCCGGCCACCGTCATGAAAAGCAATATGAGGCACAACGCGGCACGAAAGATGTCACGTACAACGATCACGGCGACGGCGGATGCCACCGCTGTAATTGCCAGCAATGCAAATGCTATCTCAAGCACCGGAACCCCTCTTTCGTTTGCTCAAAGGCAGGAATTTCAGTTTCTGACCGCCCTTGTCCCGATCGTAAAGCAGCAGGCTCTGATCAGGTAGTTGGTCGTCGAACTGCGGCCTGTAATACGCGCTGGGCTGGTGATCATTCGAAACAGCGAGCCTCTCTTTGCTTAAGACCAGGTCTTTACGACTGTACTTGGCGCACTCATAGCTCAGGCCCATGGCCAGCGCATTATAGGGACACGATTCAACACATAATCCGCAGAAGATGCAGCGGCCCGAATCGAGCTCGAACTTATCCACGATGAATTTACTTTCCTCTCCCCGGTGGGTTACCAATATGATATTGCCCTGCAAGCAAGCCTTAGTACATGTTCCACAACCTGTGCATTTTTCCGGAAACCAGACCAGTTCATTGCCGCGAGTCCTGCGCGATATATTCAATTTCTCGTCGGGATACTGAACGGTAATGGGCGCCCTGAAAAGATGCTTTAAGGTCAATGCCATTCCCTTGACTATGCCGGTGCCGTAGCGCTCAAACTTCAACCCTGCCACCTCCTAAGGTAAATAACTTGGACCAGAGCAGGATGAGGACTGCGGCCAGGCCGAAGTTCAGTATAACCATCACCCACTGCAATCCCGCCGGCAGCACCAGCACCTCTACGGCTACTACCACCAGGTTAATAACTGCCATGGGGAGCAGGAATTTCCAGGCAAACGACATCAGCTGATCGACCCTCAGCCTGGGCAAAGTTGCGCGCATCCATATTATGAGGCTGAAAACCAGCATGACCTTGATGATAAACCACAGGATCGGTGGCAGCAGTGGCCCCTGCCAGCCGCTCAGGAAAAGTGTGGTGATGATGCCCGAGTAGGCCAGAGCCACGCCATATTCACCTAAATAGAACATGGCAAATTTCATGCCGGAATATTCAATGTGGTAGCCGGCGACTATCTCGGAATCAGCTTCCAGCAGGTCGAACGGCGACCGGTTCATTTCTGCCAGGGAACCGAGGAAGAAGATGAGGAACCCCAGCGGCTGTAACAATATAAATGGTATGCTCTGCGCTTCAACAATCTTGATCATAGAGAATGAGCCTGTCACCAGGGCGATACCGACGATGGATAATACGACCGGTATCTCGTAGCTGACCATCTGGGCGATGCTGCGCATGCCGGATATATATGAGTACTTGTTGCCCGATCCCCAGGCAGCCATGAAAATGCCGATCACCGATATCGAGCTGATGGCAATGACATAGATGATGCCCACGTTCAGGTCTACCAGGATGGCGCCTTCCCCGAACGGCACAACCGCAAAGATCAGCAGTATAGGTACGAATACGATAATGGGTGCAATAAAATGGATCAGTTTATCGGCTTTCTCCGGCACAATATCCTCTTTGAGAAGGATCTTGACAGCAGTGGCGATTGGCTGAAGAATACCTTCGGGGCCGCAGCGGTTGGGGCCCAGCCTGATCTGGAACCTGCTGATCAGGCGTCGTTCCCACCAAATGAAGACGATAACGACGGTGAGCACAAATATAATAATGATCAGTATGCCCACGATAGCCGGCGTGAGGTAAACCGCCCATTCCGGCCAGCCGGCTGTTTTTAGTATTAGTTGAAACTGATCGAGCAGTGTCATCAGCGGTCTATCTCTCCAAGCACGACATCCATGCTGCCGAAAATGATTATCAGGTCTGCTACCTTCCACCCGATCATCATATCTTTCAGCGCTGTAATGTTAATCAGGGTAGGAGGATAAATATGCAGCCTGTACGGTGCTATCGATCCATCACTTACTATATAGAAACCCAGATTGCCTTTGGGAGCTTCAATATACCCGTACGTTTCACCCGGCGGCGGCCTGAAAAACTGGGGCACTTCCGAGCATATCGGCCCTTTCGCCGGTATCTGATTTATTGCCTGTTCGATGATCCGCAGGCTCTGCGTCATCTCCTGTATGCGTACCCAGTACCTGTCATAGCAATCACCGGCTTCGCCGGTCGGCACTTCAAAATCAAACCTGTCATAGATAGAATAAGGGTCCATCTTACGGATGTCCCATTTAACGCCGCTGGCGCGCAGAACCGGACCGCTGGCGCCGATATTGACGGCAGTCTCCTTTGGCAATATTCCCACTCCCTTGCTGCGGGCCAAAAATATCTCATTCTGCTTGATGAGCTGATTGTATTCCCCGATATATCGCGGCATTTCCGCCACAAACTTTTTAATCGCCGGCAGGAATTCGTCCGGGACATCCTGGCTGACTCCACCTACCCGCATATAGTTATATAGCAGCCGTTGTCCGCAGACCATATCAAAAAGGTCGATGATCTTCTCTCTCTCACGCCACATGTAGAGCACGGGAGTGAAGAAGGCGCCGCAGTCGTTCAGATAGAAGCCGACGGCCATCATATGGCTGGAGATACGCATCAGCTCGGAGAAAATCACCCTGATGTATTCCGCACGCTCGGGGATCTTAATTCCAGCCAGTTTTTCCACGGCCAGGCAGTAAGCTACGTTGTCCGTCATCGATGCCAGATAATCCAGCCTGTCCGTCAACGGAATAATCTGGGTATAAGTGCGACTTTCGGCCAGCTTCTCTATACCGCGGTGCAGGTAGCCTATAATGGGCTCAACATCGGTGACCACTTCGCCATCCAGCGATAGTCTTAAACGGAAAACACCGTGTGTGGACGGATGCTGAGGACCGACATTCAGATAGAATTGCTCTGTCTTAATAGGCATTTTACAGGTAATCCCTCCGCAGAGGATGTCCGTTAAAGCCCTCCCAGAGAAGAAGTCTTTTCAGGTTGGGATGCCCTTCGAACTTAATGCCCAATAAGTCAAATATCTCGCGTTCCTGGTAATAGGCCGCTCGCCACGTATCGGTTACTGACGGGACGGTAGGATTTTCCCTTCCATAGGCACGTGTTTTCAGGATCAGACTCTGGTTATTTTTCAGTGAGACAAGTCGATAAACCACTTCGAAATAGTGGAGGTAGTCCACAGCGGTCAGGACAGTAAGGTAATCGAATTCCAGCCCGGGCGTATTCTTGAGGAACTCAGACACCTGCGCCAGTGATTTGCTATCGACGGTAAGCGATCCCGCCTCACTGGAAACAACGGACCCGGGAATTGCTTCCGCTATCTTTTTCCCGGTTTCTTCAGTATTAACGGCGACTGTCATGTAATACTATTACCTGTCTATTACTTTAATGCTAAATTGGGATTGTCTATAGTCCCCTTGACTATCTTGGCATGCAGCCGGTTGATGCCATGGATCATGGCTTCCGGCCTGGGGGGGCAACCCGGCACATATACATCCACCGGCATGATGTGGTTGACGCCCGGGACAACGCTGTAGGATTCTCGGAATGTACCACCGCTGATAGCGCAGGCGCCTACTGCGATAACCCACTTGGGCTCGGGCATCTGGTCATAGATCATTCTGGCTGCTGTAGCCATTTTCCAGGTTATCGTACCTGTTATGAGCATCACGTCAGCCTGGCGCGGCGAAAAACGGATAATGTCCATGCCGAAACGGGATAGATCGAAGCGGGGACCGGATGCCGCAATCATCTCAAATGCGCAACATGCAGTTCCGAAGATTAATGGGAAGATTGAGCGTTGCCTTGCCCATGCAACTGCAGCATCTACGGTGGTCAGCAGTACATTACGACGTATCTCTTCGTCCAGCCATTTATCCGGATCTGGATACTGGCCGGTGCAGGTTTCCAGGAAGGAGTTGATTAGCTTGCCTTCTGCCAGGTCAGCTTCCTGAGGGGTGGTAACTTCAGGACGTATTATTTCCACTGCAGGGCCCCTTTGCGCCAGGCATATAGGTATCCAACAGTTAACAAGGACAATATGATACCCACCGCAACAAGCCCGCCAGCTCCAAGTTCCTTGACATTAACCGCCCATGGATAGAGGAAAATGGTCAGCATATCGAGCAGCACGAACAGCACTGCAAAAAAATAGTATCGGAAGTTGTACTGTACCCGCGTCTTGCCCACCGTCTGCATACCGCATTCATAAGATTGAACCTTGGTAGGATTCTTCTTGCCGGGAATAAGGCCTATCCTCTTCAACAACATCGGCAGCATAGGAATAGTAATAGTGAATAGAATAGCGACTATGAGTAGAATTCCGACGTAGCCGTACTGTTCCAGCACTTTGTGAAGTTCTCCTCTCAAAAACCGTTGGATAGTATATTACAATTAATAAAAAGATGTCAAAGTCAGTTAAACCATTGTTTGTCGAGTTTGACTTACGAATAATGCACAGTATTATAATTAGGCCTCAGATCATTATTATTTCATCGGTTACGGCCGTTTAACATCAGCCAAAATGCGTATTACTGGAGGCTCCGCCAGGGGCCAGATTATTAAGACCCTTCCCGGCCTGTTGGTGAGGCCAACCACCGACAAGGTACGTGAGGCTATCTTCTCAATGCTGGTCGCGATGTCCGCCGGATGGGAAAAAGGACTGGACCTTTTCGCAGGCAGCGGTGCTCTCGGGCTTGAAGCGTTGAGCCGCGAGGTGAAATGGATTGATTTTGTGGATCAGAACAACCGGTGCTGTCAGGTGATAAAGCAAAATCTGGCAAAAACGGGATTTATTGACAGGGCTCATGTATACTGTTGCCCATCTATGAAAGCGATAGGTTTCCTTGAAACCAGCTACGACCTGGTGTTTTTAGACCCACCATATGCCGATACTCATCTGGGCGTATTGGTAACCCAATTGGGCAAATCCAGGCTTATCTCGGAAGACACACTGGTTACCGTTTCTCATGCAGCACGCTCCGCCCTGCAGACCAGATACGAAAACATGTCAAAGATTAAAGAGAAAAGGTACGGTGATACCTGTATTTCAATATACCAGAAGGAGGCCACATCTTGACTACAGCAATCTACCCGGGTAGCTTTGATCCCATTACCAACGGTCATCTGGACATTGTGAAGAGGGCGTCTTCCATATTTGAAAAACTGATAATCGCCGTATATGATATCCCGCAGAAATCGCTGCTCTTTACCGCCGAAGAAAGGGTGGAACTGGCGCGCAAAGCAGTTGTCGATTTCAAGAATGTACAGGTGACGTCCTATTCAGGCATAACAGTGGAGTATGCCAGGCGGGCCAAAGCACAGGTGCTGGTCAGAGGGCTGAGAGCCAGCTCGGATTTCGAGCGCGAGTTTGAGATGGCGCTGATGAATAAGAAGCTGGCGCCGGATATCGAGCTGGTATGTTTCATGGCAAATCTTCGTTACCAGTTTCTCAGCTCGAGCCTGTTAAAGGAGATAATCAATCTTGGCGGCAACCTTGATGACATGATGCCGCCGCACGTCAGCGCAGCCCTGAAAAAGAAGCTGCTCTCCTGAGGGTATTCAATCGAGGCGAAATCTGGTAGCATATTGAAGGAATTTTTTTCTTATATCATTATTAATACACTATTGGAGGTGCCGTAAGGATGGCTTATAAGATAACCGATGATTGTATCAGCTGCGGGGCGTGTGAAGCGGAGTGCAAGAATGAGGCTATTAAAGAGGGCGAGACCATTTATATTATCGATGCCGCCAAATGCACCGAGTGCATCGGCTGGTTCGACAAACCCAAATGCTCCGAAGTATGCCCTGTCGACTGCTGCGTGTCCGATCCCGCCCATAAAGAGTCGAAGGAGCAGTTGCTGGAAAAGTGGAAGCAACTACATCCCGGCAAGACACCACAATAAAATTGAATTTCTAATAACTCGGGGTAACCTTAATACATGTTGACCATCGACCTTGATCTCCTTGAGATCAACGGCAATGAAAACATACTCGATGCCGGCTGTGGCCAAGGACGTCACATCTGGCAGGTGTGTAAAGTTAATAAAGGCCGCTCTGTGGCGTTCGATCTTGATGCCGCCAGTCTCAAGCACGCCTGGTGCATGTTTCACGAGATGGACGGGAAGAAAGAGACAGTGGGGGTATGGCACCTTGTCTCCGGAAGCGTGACCAACCTGCCTTTTGAGGACGGGCTTTTTGACAAGGTGGTTTGCTCAGAGGTGCTGGAGCATGTGCCAGATGATTCCACCGCAGTATCGGAATTTTGTCGCGTGCTTAAGCCCGGCGGTATACTGGCGGTCAGCGTACCATCGCATTTCGCCGAATCGGTCTGCTGGAAGATATCCGAAGACTATCACAATTCACCCGGCGGACATATCAGGATATACAAGCAGTCAGAGATCATGGGGCTGCTCAAGAAGTATGGCCTGGACATCTTCGCTGTCAGATACAAACATGCGCTGCATTCCATTTACTGGTGGTCCAAAGGATTGTTCGGGCTCAAGAATGATAAAGCTTTCGTGCCTTCGCAGTACTACAAATTCCTGGTCTGGGATATCTATAATGGCCACCGCTATACAAAATGGCTGGAAAACGGCCTGAACCACATCTTCCCTAAAAGCACGGTCCTGTACTGTCGGAAGCCCGCGGCCGGATAGGCAGTCCGAATAAATGATCTATCCAATTTTCTTTGTTCCCAGACTCTGCGCTTTCTCATAAGCTGCCAATACCGCGTTTATCACCAGAGAACGCAGGCCCCCGCATTCGAGGCGCAGCAAAGCCTCGGCAGTTGTGCCCCCCGGCGAGGTAACCATGTTTCTTAACTCAGCAGGATGCCTGGACATTTTTTTCATTGCCTCTGCGGAGCCGGCGACTGTCTCGATTACAAGCTTCTGCGCCACATCCCTGGTCAGGCCTATGTGGACTCCTGCATCGATGAGCGCTTCGATAAAAAGGAATACATAAGCCGGGCCGCTGCCGCTGACGGCCGTAGCCATGTCCAGATATCTCTCGTCCTTAAGATACATCTCTTCTCCCATCGAAGCCAGTATCAGCCTGGCCATATCGTGTTTCTCCGACGACAGCTCGCCGGATGATGTCCAGACTGTCATACCTTTGCCCACCTGAGCCGGTGTATTAGGCATTGCGCGTACCAGTGCACTTTGCTTCAAAACCTGTGAAATTGTTTCCAGGCTGATGCCGGCCGCAATCGATATGATGAGCTGCGATGCCAGGTGTGCCGATAGCCGGCTCAATACACCGCGCATCTCCTGCGGTTTAACAGCCAGTATAACTGCATCAGCCCTATGTACAGCTTCAGCATTATTATCAGTAACTGCTACACCATACCTCTTTTTAATCAGCTCCTGCCGATCATGTGAGATATCGCTAACAACGATATCATTTTTTGACGCAAGCCTGGCGCGCAATATGCTCTTGACCAGCGTACCACCCATGGTACCTCCACCAATGACAGCAACCTTCATAATTCAGCTCCTTTCACCAAATATGGCACGCCCAATTCTTATCATGGTAGCACCCTCTTCCACAGCCACCTCAAAATCGTCGGTCATGCCCATCGACAGCTCCTTAAATCCATAGGCCGAGTTGAGTCCTTTCATTTCTGCAAACAACGGCCTGGTCTCTTCCGCGTTGCTACAAACCGGCGCAATCGTCATAAGCCCCAGTACATTCACGTGAGGCAAGGCCGAAATCGAATCAACCGCCTGGTCAAGCTTCCCCCTGGAGAACCCATATTTTGTCTGTTCACCCGATAGGTTAACCTCTAAAAATACATTGATGGGCCTGTCAGTTTTCTTATTGATAAACTCGGCCAAACGTAACGTATCTATACTGTGTATTATGTCAACCGCTTGCAGAACATCACCGACTTTATTACTCTGCAGATGGCCGATAAAATGCAGTGCTATCTGCCTCCTTATATCCTCCAGCTCGTTATATTTAGCCACAGCTTCCTGAACTCTGTTCTCCCCGAAATCGTTTAAGCCGCAATTAAATGCTGCCCGGACGGTTTCCGATGGGAAATTCTTAGTAACCGCTATGAGTTTTATTTCCCCTATATCCCGCCGGCTTTTACGGCACGCTTCCTCAATCCGGCCACGCAGGATCCCAATGCGGCGTTCAATACTCTCCTGCAATACCGGCCATCCTAATCCAGCTTCATTACACCGGGCTATTCGTATATTTTCTCGTCGACTGCGTGAGCTTCCTGGGCGTCATTCTCAACGTCACGTACGCTGGCTGCAGGCTTCAAAGTCTCCCTGTAATACTCATGCTGAATTATGAGATTCATTATCTCGCTGGTACCGGTCCAGATGATCGAAAGCCGGGCGTCCCTCAACATCTTTTCAATGGGGTAAACATTTGTGTATCCGATACCGCCCACAACCTGCATCGCATTATTGATTATGTCCCAAGCAGACTCGGTAGCGAAGCGCTTGGCCTCAGACACCAGACGTCTCGAATAACCGGTGCTGCCCATAGTATCAACAGCCGTCGATGCTCCATAAACCAGCATGCTGGCGGCATCCAGCTTGATAATGCTGTCCGCTATCCTGAAACTCACTCCCTCAAATTCACGTATCTTGCGGCCGAATGCCTTACGCTTATCGCTGTACCTGGTAGCCAACTCCAATGCGGCTCTAGCCAATCCGACAGCACCGGCTGCGGATGTCATCCTCTCAGGTATCATCATCTGGTTGAATACGTCTGCTCCCCTGTTCAAACCAAGTACGAGATTCTCCTTGGGAACCTTAGTATCCTTGAAGACAAGTCGTCCTGCGCCACCACCCCTGGTTCCCAGCAGACCGTAGATATACTTGGCATCTACACCCATGTCTCTCTCCACAATAAAGGCGCTGATAGACTTTCCCGGCGGTCCTTCGGTTCTGGCATACACCAGGAAAATGTCCGCCCCGTCAGCCCCCACCACAAACCGTTTCTGTCCGTTTAGAATGTAATAGTCGCCTTTTTGCACGGCAGTAGTCGTCGCCCCGAAGAAATCGGAGCCTCCTCTCGGCTCGGTCAATGCTTCCGCGCAGAAAATCTTTCCCCTCAGCAGCGGCTCCAGGTATTTCTTTTTCTGTTCATCGGTGCCGAATACATTCAGCGCCTCTCCCACGATGCTGACCAGTGAGAAAAGACAGCCCAGCGACATTCCCAATACACCGATCTCCTCGAGCGCAATGACTTCATCCACCCACTTTAATCCCCTGCCGCCATAGGCAGGATTAAACCGGAGCCCAAGCAGGTTGCTTTTTGCCAGATTAAACACGTATTCCCGGGGATAACGAACCTTGTCGGCATCCATATCCTGCAGCAATTGCTTGGGAACTGATTTCACGAACTTCCTCACTTCCTCCCTCAACGCCTTTTGTTTATCAGTCAACAACGATTCCAGCATTGTTTCACTCCTTTTAATCGAATCTACAAGTCCGGCCTGCCTTCTATTTAAGCACGATGTTAAGCAATTTACCCGGCACGTATATCGTTTTAGCGATAGTCTTACCTGCCGTATATCCCTTGATGCGGTCTTGCGCAAAGGCCAGCTTCACTGCCTCTTCCTCGCCGATGTCAACCGGCACAGTGAGTTTATCCCTGAGTTTTCCATTGATCTGGACAACCAGGGTGACCTCCTCATCGGCCGCCAATTCCTTATCCCAGACTGGCCATGGCTGCTTATGTATGCTGTAGTGGTAACCCAATTCCATCCATAGCTCCTCTGCCATATGGGGAGTGGAAGGCGCCATCAGTATCAACAACGTCTTAATGGCCTCCTTCCATTCAGCTGCAGGAACGCTACCCGCTTCAAGTACCTTGCTCAACATATTGGTGTATTCCATTAACGCAGCCAGCATCGTGTTGAAGCGGAACCGTTCAATATCACCTGTGGCCTTTTTAATCGTTTTATGCATGATCCGCAGGCACTCTTTGGATGATTCCGCATCGACGTTTTTCTCATCGTAATCTGTGGCTACTATACTCCATACACGGTTCAGCCACCTGCTCATGCCAACAATGCCGTTGTCGTTCCAGTCCCCTCCCTGTTCCCATGGTCCCACAAACATGAGGTACACTCGGACTGCATCGGCTCCCATTTGAGAGACATAGTCGTCAGGGGTCACCACATTGCCTTTTGATTTACTCATTTTCTCGCCCTGGCTGCCAATGATGCCCTGATTGAAAAGCCGGGTGAAAGGCTCGTTAAAATCAACGATCCCCATGTCCCTGATGGCCTTCACAAAAAACCTCGAGTACAGCAGGTGCATCGTGGCATGCTCGGCACCTCCCGTATATAGGTCCACCGGCATCCAGTATTTGAGCTTGTCTTTCTCGAAGGGGTATATATCGCAGCCCGGACTTGTATAACGCAGGAAATACCATGACGAGCACATGAACGTGTCCATGGTATCCGTCTCCCGCCTGGCAGGTGAACCGCATTTAGGACATCTAGTATTCACGAACGACTCACAGTACTTTAGTGGTGATTCACCTGTCGGTTTGAACTCTACATCTGGCGGCAGCAAAACCGGCAGGTCTTTCTCGGGCATGGGTGTGATACCGCATTTACTGCAATAAACCATGGGTATGGGCGCACCCCAGTACCTCTGGCGAGATATCAACCAATCTCGCAAACGGTATGTAATAGTCTTGCCTCCCCATCCCTTTTCCTTGAGAAAATCACATATGGCGTCGATCATCTCCTGATCGGTCAAACCATTGAACTGCCCTGAATTAACCATGCGTCCGCCTTCAACATGAGCTGCGAGCAGGTCACTGCCATCCCAGTCCGGCGGTGCCACCACGGTTCTAATAGGGATGCCGTATTTCTTGGCAAAATCGAAATCCCTCTGATCATGCGCCGGCACGCCCATTACTGCGCCCGTGCCATACTGAGGCAATACATAATCGGCTATCCAGATAGGGACCTTCTCCCCGTTTACCCGGTTGATTACGTAGCTGCCCAGAAAGACTCCTGTCTTTTCGGTCTCCGCCGCCGTCCTTTCAAACTCGGTCTGCCGTTGCGCCCTGCGCACGTAAGCCTCCACCTCTTCCTTTCTGTCAGGTGCAGTCAGTGTCGGCACCAGCGGATGTTCAGGAGCGATAACGAAGAAAGTCACACCGAAAAGAGTATCCGGGCGGGTAGTAAAGACCCTTATCTCTTTATCCTTGACGCCGGGGTGGTCGAGCCCGAATGATATATCGGCACCGTAACTTTTACCGATCCAGTTGGTCTGCATGATACGTATTCTTTCCGGCCAGTCAATACCCTGGAAATCAAGCAGCTCATCGGCGTATTTGGTGATGCGGAAAAACCACTGCTCAAGCTGTTTCTTTTCCACAATACTCTCGCAGCGCCAGCACAATCCATCCCCCACCACCTGTTCATTGGCAAGCACGGTCTGGCAGCGCGGGCACCAGTTCACAGCCGCCTTGCCGCGATAGGCCAGTCCTGCCTCGTAAAGCTTGAGAAAAAACCACTGAGTCCATTTGTAATACTCGGGCTGGCAGGTTATGACCTCCCGACTCCAATCATAGATAGCCCCGATAGTACGCAGCTGGCGTCGCATATTCTCGATGTTTTTCATGGTCCAATCGGCCGGGTTAATGCCGGTAGCTATAGCTTTATTCTCAGCCGGAAGGCCGAAGGCATCAAAGCCCATGGGATGCATGACGTTGAATCCCTGCATCATCTTGTATCTTGCATACACATCGGAAGGAGCCATGGCATACCAGTGACCAATATGCAAATCGCCCGAGGTGTAGGGGAACATAGTCAGAGCATAAAACTTGGGCCTCGGATCGTTCTCTTTGACTTCATATAAACGATCACGATCCCATTTATCCTGCCATTTCTTCTCGATTTCTTGTGGATTATAGCGGCTCGCAGCTTTCATAATAGACAGAATTTTAGCCCCTATGCCTTCGATCGTCAATATAATGGAGGTACACAGCTTTAGCTGCGACTCACACCAACATCCGTTAATATTAGAAACAGTTCCTGGAGCATTTAGTGCCATCGCTATGAAAAATTGATATCATGAATCAGGGAAATATTAAAATATGCAGCGAGAGACATTCGAAGAACTGGTTGCCGAGGCGGTATCGGGTCTGCCTGAGGAATTCAGGGAACTGTTAGATAACGTAGAGATTTTTGTCGAGGACTGGCCAAGCAAAGAACAACTGAAAAACGTTGGCCTCAGCGACAGGCATGAGCTCCTCGGTTTATATGAAGGAACCCCGATTACACATCGCGATCAGAGCTATAATCTGGTGATGCCCGACAGCATAACCATCTTTCAGAAGCCGCTGGAAGCGCAATGCAGGTCGACAGCCGGAATCAAGCGTGAGATTATCCGTACAGTTAAACATGAAATAGCCCATTACTTTGGAATGGATGAAGATCGCCTGGATTTGATTGAAAATAGAGGCGGCAGCTAATTAGTATTGATTTACACTTGGTTTTAGAGTAGAGTATTATCAGGTTGTATGTGGTAAATCTATTGGAGGCTATATATTCATGAGAAGGATGCTAATATCGTTGCCGATAGCCCTGCTGATATTATCGGCTGTTTTCCTGCCATATAGTGTGAATGCAGACAGTCATTCGTTTACAGACATGGGGGTTAGCATCAACAGCGCGGTGCACACCGGGCCGTCCGGAGCTACCACACCTTCCATAGCATCGGATGATGCTTCGGACCTGCCCGAGGGCCTGACATTGACCAAGGGGGTTCCTTTTATCTCGCCGGTCGAGGTCGAACAGGGCAAAATAGTCACCATAAAAGTCAAGGCAACCAATGACAGTCCCTTCGATATAACCTATCCTCTGGCGGTCAAGGTAAATGGTACTGCGGTAGGTACCGCCAAACAGCTATCGCTGGGGCCCGCCGAAAGCGAGGATATTGTATTAACTGTCACCGCTCAGACTGCAGGCAACAATGACGTCACAGTGGGAAACCTGCAGGGTTTCTTTACAGTCAAGGGCGGTTCATTTTTAGATATGTTCCCATGGTATATCTGGGCATTTTTCGGCATCATTCTGGGTGTGATTATTCTGATGATCGTTCTGTTGGTACTCAAACCATCCCGCAAGGGGAAGGCGGGCGCACAGACAGCCCCCGGCCAAAAACAGTTGAAAGGTAAGGGCAAGGCGGGCCAGCCCGGAGGTCCCGAGGCATTCCCGTTCCCCGGCCAGATGCAGAGACCGGGTATGCCGGGTATGCCCGAAGGTATGCAAATGGGTATGCAGGGACCCGGTCAATCAGGAGCACCCTTCGATATGTCCTCGCCTGGCGGCCAGCAGCCGGGTCAACCACTCCCGGCAATGGGTATGCAATCCCCATTCCAGTCTCAGCCTGGGATGCAGCAACAATTGCCCCATCAAGCTCAACCGGGTATGGGGCCTTCATCCCCTCAGGGAATGCACATGCCTTCCATGCAGGGACAACAATTCCCGCAGGGACAACAATTCCCGCAGGGACAACAATTCCCACAGGGGCCGCAATTCCCACAGGCTCCACAGGCCGGACAACAGCTTCCAGGGCAACCGCTGGCGCAGGGTATGCCTCAACAGCCGGGACATGGGATGCCTCCAGGTATGCCTCAACAGCCACACGGGATGCCTCCAGGTATGCCTCAACAGCCGGGACACGGGATGCCGCCTCCCATTTCCGGGGCTCCGTTCGGGCAGCCGGGTATGCCTTTCGGGTCGCAACCACCTGCCCCACCTGTACCACATATGCAATCTCAACCTGGACCGGGCATGCCGCAGGCGCCGCACGCGGCAGGACAACCGCCTATGCCAGCCATGGGTCCTCAGGGTATGTATCCCCCCATGCAGCACGGGGCTCAGCAGGCAGTGCCCTTCCAGCAAATGGGCATGCCCAAGTTCACAGTTAGTAACCTCACCATCACACCAAACCATGTTAAAGTCGGCGAGCCGGTGAATGTCAGCATAATAGTTTCCAATAATGGAGCACAGATGGGGAAATACAGCGTTGTACTGCGTATTGGCGGAGTGGTTGAGAACATCACTGATATGACATTGACACCGGGGGCCAGCCAGACAGCCAGCTTTGTCGTCGTCAAGGATGCTCCCGGCGATTATTATGCCGACATCGACGGATTGGGAGGATTCTTCACGGTTATCCCGCTAACACCTCCCTCATTCACCGTGAGTAATTTCTCCATCTCACCGGAACGTGTGCGTCAGGGACAGCCCGTCATAATTACAGCATCGGTCACCAATACGGGCGAAATAACAGGCAGCCATCCGCTCATCCTGCGGATAAAGGGTATAGCCGAGGCACAACACGATGTATCGTTAGCCCCCGGCAAGACGCAGGATGTTGAATTCCAGATCGTTAAGGATACTCCGGGTTTCTATCCGGTGTCGATGGAGAACTGGACCGGCAAATTCGTAGTTGAAATGGATTGGACCGGCTGATTCGAATCCGGAGATTCCTTTAGTCAGGTCCGGAATCGGTTTTTACCAACTGGCTCATATCGTCGAGGTAATCGATATACAGCACACCGTTGAGGTGATCCACCTCGTGCTGTATAGCTTGCGCTAAAAGATCGGAGGCCTTTCTGCGTATCAGTTTGCCGTTGCGTCCTTTTGCTTTAACCTTAACGGTCTCTGCCCTGCATATCTCGGCCTGGTATCCCGGTATACTCAGGCATCCTTCAACAACCGTGCGCTCCCCTGTGGTCTCAACAATCTCAGGATTAACCAATACCAGTAACTCCTCTTCGGGGATCTGTATAACCACGATACGCAATGGTGCACCCACCTGATTTGCGGCCAGGCCAACACCGGATGATTCCCGCAGCGTCTCGATCATGTTATCGATAAGCCTGCGCACCGATTCATCTATGCTGGTGACCTTCACGGACTTCTTCCGCAAAACAGGGTCGGGATTAGTGCGAATCTTCAGCACAGCCATGATAAATAATTAAAGCATACCCACAGGGTCGACGTCCAAAATCCAGCCTTCCGGCAAATCGACATCGTGCAGTAGATCATGTAATTCACGTCCCAGTAAAATGATCTGCACCTGGAATTTGCCCCGGAGTTTTATTACGTAAGCCGGGGCCGGCCCGATTATTTTAATGCCGGTCAGACCTTTTTCAACTATCGTCCGGCTTATAAAACCGGCTCTGCGCTCAGCTTCTTCAAAGCATTTACTTTCGTTGGAGTGTCTGAAAGCCATTCTCGCCATGCTGTTAAAGGGAGGGTAACCGAATTCTCGTCTATAGCGAATCTCATTGGCATAAAAATCGGCATAATCATGCTTTGCCGCGAACTTTATTGCATAGTAGTCCGGATTATAGGTCTGAACTACAGCTCTCCCCTTAAAGATACCACGTCCAGCCCGTCCTTCTACCTGACAGAGCAGTTGAAAGGTCCTCTCCCCTGACCTGAAGTCGGGCAAATTCAGATTTGTGTCGGCGCTTACGATTCCGACCAGTGAAACGCCGGGAAAGTCCAGCCCTTTAGCCAGCATCTGCGTCCCAACCAGAATATCTATACTCCGGTTACGGAATGAGTCTACTACCCTCTGAAGAATCGATGCATCCGTGATAGCATCGCTGTCAAAACGAATGACACCGGCACCGGGGAAAAGCTTACGGCATTCCGCCTCGACAGATTCGGTGCCGATTCCAAAATACTTGATCTCCCGGCCGGAGCACTGGGGACATTTGCGGGGTACAGGATACGATCGCCGGCATCGGTGGCAGATGAGGCGTTTCTCCGCGTAATGATAGGTCAAAGCGCCGGAACAGCGCCTGCAGTTCATAACATATCCGCAATCCCGGCATGCAATGAAAGTGGCCCGTCCTCTGCGATTAATAAATAGAATTATTTGCTCATGACGGTTCAACGATTCTGTCATAGCTGATTGCAAGGCGCGGCTGAAAATGCCCTGGTTGCCGCTTTTAAGCTCACGCCTCATATCTACTATATCCACCTCAGGCAGGGGCGATAAACCTAGAGGCGTTACTCTCTCTGCCAACTCGACAAGTTTGAATTCTGATTGCGTAGCGCGATAATAGGTCTCCACATCAGGTGTAGCGCTGCCCATTATCAGCACCGAGTTGGTCAAACGTGCCAACTGGATAGCCACCTCTCGGGCATGATAACGCGGCGACTTCTCGGATTGTTTATAAGCCCACTCGTGCTCCTCATCCACAATGATAAGGCCAAGGTTCGGCTGAGGAGCGAATATAGCACTGCGCGGTCCGATAACTATATCGAAATCGCCGCGGGCAATGCGATGCCACTCATCGTACAATTCACCTGCTGTGAGCGCGCTGTGTATCACAGCAACCTTGCCAGGAAACCTGGCAAAGAAACGGTCGATCACCTGGGGTGTCAAAGATATCTCCGGCACCAGACATATGCCTTTCCTTCCCATTCTGACCGTCTCGGCCAGGGCCTGAAGATAAAGTTCGGTCTTACCGCTTCCTGTCACACCACGCAACAGAAATATGGAAGTTGCAGCCATTCTATCGTCCGCCCGAATGACGTCCCTGATGGGATTCCAGGCCGTCTGTTGGCCATCGGTAAACTGCAGAGGAAATTCGAGCGGATGACCGGTCCTGGCAATAGGATCACGAAATACTTCCTCACTGACCTCTCGCATCAACCGTCTGTTTTTTAGAGCCGTTATCACCTCTCGACCACACCCGGCATTTTTCAGAGCCAGGCCGGACTCCATCTTTCCGCCGGCAGCCTGCAACATCTCCAGGACGCCTGCCTGTTTGGTAGCCCGTGCTTTTTTCAGCCGCTCCAAAATTGGGGACAACTCTTCAACTGCAACATCTAATACTAAGTATTTCTGATGTTTGGGCTTTGGCTGCCTTTTGCTGTTGAATCCAGGGGGCAGCATAAGAGCGAGGGCGCTGAATACGGGAGCGATGTAGTAGTCGGAAACCCAGAGTGCCAAACTTATGCGTTCTGAACTGATCAGCGGACGGGGTGAGCTGCTGCTGATAATATCACGTGTTTCTGGAACCGTGGATGTTTCGGACAGCCCGGTGACTATGCCGCGCACGACTCTCGGCCCGAACGGCACCAGCACCACACATCCGGGCTCTATTTGAAGTGAGGGAGGAACGGAATAGGTGAAAGTATGTCGGTGGCCGCCGGCTGCGCCGACGGCTACCTCAGCAAATCGCATCCGGCTTATTCGGCTTCGCTTGCGGGAGCCTCAGGCTCGGGGGCAGTCACCATGTCTTCAACCTGGGCCGGCGATGTCGCCTCGGCGATCCTATCACGCCTTTCCTTGAGTCTGGCTTCTTTAGTGCTCAGCCGCCTGATGTAATACAGCTTGCTGCGCCTGACTTTTCCATGGCGCACGACCTCAATCTTATCCAGCAGGGGAGAGGCCAGTGGAAATGTATGTTCAACACCAATGCCCGATGTTACCCTGCGGACCGTAAAATTACCTCCAGAATTATGCCTGGTAACTTTAATAATCAGCCCCGGAAATGTCTGCAACCGCTCGCGGCTGGCCTCCTTTACCTTGAAGCTCACGCGAACGTTATCGCCGGGGGCTAGCTTGGGCAGCCCCGGCTTGACCTTATTCTTTCCTACAATACTAATATCCATGATCGATCCCTTTCCTTTATTAAATATTGTCAATTATTATTCAAATCTGTTGATTTTACCAGATTCATCTCGATATCTGTCAATTTCGCTTTGCTCAAGAGTTCAGGACGTCTATGTGCTGTCCGAAGGATACTCTGCCTTCTCCTCCAGTCAGCAATCTCCTTATGATTCCCCGAAAGAAGGATGTCGGGCACCTTCCATCCCCTAAAGTCAGGTGGCCTTGTGTACTGTGGATACTCCAGCAATCCGTCTACATGTGATTCTTCCACCAGGGACATGTCTGATCCAATCGCCCCTGGCAACAACCTGACCAGACAATCGGTTATAACCATGGCGGCAGGTTCCCCACCACTCAGCAAGTAATCCCCTATACTGATCTCGTCGGTGACGAGGTGCTCGGCCACCCTCTCATCCACTCCCTCGTAGTGTCCGCATATCATTATTATATTGTTGCATGCAGCATACGTGCCTGCCATCTCCTGATTAAATAGCCTGCCCTGTGGCGTGAGCAGTACTACCGGGTAGTCGCCTTCCCCGATCTCACTGCGAAGCCATTCCACGGCTTCAAACAGGGGATCCGGCTTCATCACCATGCCAGCGCCACCACCATAACAGTAGTCATCCACTGTATGGTGCCTGTCATGGGTGAACGACCTGATATTATGCAGGCGTATATCGACAAGCTGTCTCTCCAGCGCACGACCTATAATGCTATGCGCCAGATAACCTGAAAAGGCTTCCGGAAACAGCGTCAATATATCGATTCTAAACATTTATCTATAGATCTCGCCGCCTGAAAAGGCAGGTAATTCTACCATAACTCATTCGTACTACCAAACATGCGGACAAGCTGAACATCCTGTGCGAATAATAGAACACATGATCTAATAAACTATATCTTGTGGGGCGCGGTTTTCTTTTGCCACAATTTGTGTATTTCCCCTGAGCAACCTGGTAGCCGGCCTGCATATTCCAACCTTTTTTAAAACTTTTCCCTAAAAAGCTATTGACAAGTGGGGTGAAAAGAGTAAATAATGGGACATAGTGGTAAAAAGTGGTAAAAAAGGGGAAACGATATGGTAATGAATAGTCAGTGTGTGAACATGACGGACCACGATCTGATCTCTTTTTTAAGGGAAAACGATTTTACGGGACATCGCCTGCGCTTGCTGCTTTTCTGGGGCAGACATCCACAGGCTAAATTTAACCTTGACTGCATTGCACATGTGCTTGACATTACACACCACCATCTTCGCGAGATGCTGAGAGAGCTGATTGAAAAGGGGATGGTGGAGGAAAGGTATTGCTCCAGTGGTATTGCGCACTACTCGCTAAACCCCGAACACGTCCTGAGCGACTATGTACAGGAGCTGGCTATGCTGGACTGGAGCGCTATTAGAAATCTTGAAGGAGAGGTCGAGAGGGCAGCTCTCCTGGTATAACCGGGTTTGCAGGTTAAAAAGTAATGTTTGTTGGCGAATACGAATATAAGGTTGATAACAAGGGGCGTCTTCCTCTGCCCCCCAGGTTTCGCAGAGAGATCGAAGACGGCCTGGTTTTAACTATGGTGGCGGATAACTGTATCACCGCTTACACACGTGCCGATTGGAACAAGATGACTGCCAACCAGGCCCCGGACCGTTTCCTCGTTTCCGACAAGGAAAGAAGGATCAACCGCTTCATTTTCAGCAACGCCAACGAGGTCAATATCGATAACCAGGGAAGGATAGCCCTGTCTTCAACTCTTAGGGAAAGGTGCTCGATATCGGACGCAGCCGTGATATTGGGCACTAACAATTGCTTTGAGATCTGGAACCCTGGCCAGTGGCAAAAAGAACGCCCGTCCGCTGACGATGCACGCCAGTTGATGGAGATCCTGGAGGAAAGGAAATGAGCATCGCATTAGCTAACAGGGTACATACACCGGTTCTCGCGGACGAGGTTGTTGAGGCGCTGGACGTCAGGCCGGGCAGGCGATATATAGACTGCACGCTTGGAGGCGGAGGACATTCCCTCGCCATTCTGTCCAATTGCCAGCCCGGAGGACAGTTACTCGGCATAGACGCCGACCCCGAAGCGATCAACCTGGCTCAACATAACCTCTACGATTTCTTTGAAAGCTCGATTATCATCAACGACAACTTCTATAATCTTGAGAACATTTGCCGCGAGACCGGCTTTTTCGCTGCCAGCGGCATCCTGTTCGACCTCGGACTGTCATCGCTTCAACTCGCCAGTGCCGAGCGCGGCTTCAGCTTCCAATTAAACGGACCCCTGGATATGAGGTTCAATCCTGATGAGCAGCTTACCGCCGCAGACATCGTAAATAAGCTCCCCGAAGCCAAGCTGGCCCAGCTTATACTCATCTACGGCGAAGAACCCATGGCAAACAGAATCGCTAAAAGCATCATAGACCATCGGCCGATCTCAGATACGGCAGACCTTGCTGCTACGGTCTCCGACGCGATAGGTGACCGCTTAAGCAAGATACATCCCGCCACCAGGACCTTCCAGGCTTTGCGTATAGCGGTCAACCGCGAACTTGACCATCTCACAACTGCTCTGGACCAGAGCATTAACTGTCTGGAAAAAGGTGGAAGATTGGCTGTCATCAGTTACCACTCCCTCGAAGACCGCATTGTTAAAAATTTTATGCTGCGCGAAACCAGGGGCTGCATCTGTCCACCCACCGTACCCCAGTGCCGCTGCCAGCATAAACCATCTCTGTCACTCATCAGCAAACACCCCGTATATCCCAGCGATGAGGAGATCGAAAGAAACCCGCGCAGTCGGAGCGCAAAACTCCGCGTGGCGGTTAAGTTATAAAAAATACAGGAGGCAAAGAAAATGATCGGAGCTAAAAGACTCAATTCCATCCTGAACAACGACCGGAAGCTTTTAACTATTTTCGGGGGTATGGTCTTCGATGGCGTCGTTTTCATCAGCCTGTTGGTAGCAATCGCCATCCTCTACTTCATGTAGTAATTGTTCGATTTTAAGCAAACACTAAATCAAAGGAGGCTTGGATTAATGACCAAAAAACTAATTACCGGCATCGATGTGGGTACAACCAAGATTTGCACCATAGTTGCTACCCTTGATTCAGGGGGTGCTCTACAGGTGCTCGGTGTCGGACAGGTACCGTCCCACGGTCTTCATAAAGGCATGGTGGTCAATGTCGAGGAGGCCAGGGACTCGGTAGCCGAATCGGTCAAACGCGCTGAACAGGCCAGTGGTGTCAAGATCGAATCGGCGTACATCGGTGTCACCGGCCGGCACATCAGTTCGGTCAACAGCCACGGCGTGGTTGCCATACCGCGCACCGACAGGTTGGTTAGGTCGGACGATCTGTCACGCGTGCTGTCTGCGGCCAAGAACATGAACATACCGGACGACAGGAAGATCCTGCACCAGATACCCCGCGGCTATAGCCTGGATACCCAGGAGAAGATCAAGAACCCGGTGGGCATGCACGGATTCCGGCTGGATGTTGAAACGCACATAATAACTGCATCCACCGCATCCGTACAGAATTTGGTTAAATGCGTGCGCAGCGTGGGAGTCGAGATCGATGACCTGGTGCTCGAGCCACTGGCCAGCGGTGAGTCCGTTCTTACTCCCGAAGAGAAAGAGATCGGCGTCATAATGGCCGATATCGGGGGTGGTACGACGGACATCGCTGTATTCAAGGACGGCAGCATCTATCACACGTCCATCATCCCGGTAGCAGGTTATCAGTTCACCAGCGACCTTTCCATCGGCCTGGGGCTGCCCTTCGAGATCGCAGAAGCAATGAAGAAGAAGTACGGCAACGTTTACCCCGAGACCGGTTCCAAAGATGAGGGGTCGACTCTGACGGTGGAAGACGGACACAGCGTTTCCTACAAAGACCTCAGCAACATTTTGAGGGACCGCATGGAAGAGCTGCTCAGGCTGATACTGTTGGAGATGCCAGACACCAGCTACGCCTCTCTTGCTCCTGCAGGCCTGGTAATGACCGGCGGCGGATCCAAGATGAACGGACTTGAAGCCCTGGCCCGTGCTACCATACGTATCCCGACCAGGATCGGCGAACCAATGGGTGTCTATGGGATCACCGATGTGCTGCATGACCCGGCCAACGCCACCGGCGTAGGTTTGCTGCTCTGGGCTATTAAAACAGGCGGCAAACCCACCTGGGAAGCGAAGCCCAAACAGGCAGGCTCGGTGAACAACGTTATGGGTATGCTTAAAAAATTCTTCGGCGCATAAATAAATTTAGGTAAATTGCAGGAGGTTAATTAAAGAATGTCAAAATCAATGTTCTCGACCGCACCGGCCAAGATAAAGGCCATCGGCTGCGGAGGCGGCGGATCCAATGCCATCACCCGTATGGTCCGCGAAGGTATCAAGGGCGTGGAATTCATTTGCATGAACACCGATGCCCAGGCTCTCGCATTGGCTGAAGTACCGGTCCGCGTCCAGCTCGGCGAAAAACTGACCCGCGGCCTCGGCGCCGGCGGTGACCACAACGTCGGACGCAAATCAGCCGAGGAAAGCCGCCAGGCCATCCAGGAAGTGGTGGCGGGCGCTGACATGGTATTCATCACGGCCGGCATGGGTGGCGGCACCGGTACCGGCAGCATACCTGTCGTAGCTGAAACAGCCAGGTCATCAGGCGCACTTACCATTGCCATCGTCACCAAACCGTTCTCATTCGAAGGTGGCCGCCGTATGAAGGTCGCCGAGGAAGGCATCCTTCAGCTGTGCGATAAGGTTGACACGCTGGTCATTATCCCCAACGACCGTATAATCGAACTCTGTGACAACAAGACCACCGTGGACAATGCCTTCAGGCTAGCAGACGACGTACTGCGTCTGGGCGTGCAGGCCATCGCCGAAGTGGTGACCGTCCCTGGCCTGATCAACCTGGATTTTGCAGATATCAGGGCCATCATGAAGAACTCCGGCCCCGCATGGATGTCGGTCGGACATGGCAAGGGCACAAACAGGGCCGTAGAGGCCGCAAAGAACGCCCTGGCAAGTCCGATGCTCGATGTATCCATCAGCGGCGCCAAGGGCGTGCTCTTCAACGTCACCGGTGGTAGCAACCTGACACTCTTCGAGTGCAACGAGGCGGCGGACGTTATTGCACAGTCAGTCGATCCCGATGCCAACATCATTTTCGGCGTCGTCTTTAATCCCCAGATGGAGGACGATGTCCAGATCACCATTATAGCAACAGGCTTCACCGCGCAATATGGTTCAGGCGTACCCACCGAGGTCGAATTACGCAGACTGCTGAGAGGAGCAACCGAAGACAGCCTTGATGTACCCTCATTCTTGAGGAGAGGCTCGCGTTATCCCAATGCGCAGGCGGCTGCCCCACAACCGGCAGGCATCAAC